>Ga0214542_1010133_pt1 | contig 13998 bp, 5 predicted proteins | sample CNSS1metaG_FD_160096 | JGI IMG/M metagenome (GOLD analysis project Ga0214542, IMG submission 160096) | Root nodule microbial communities from cowpea collected in UCLA plant growth center, Los Angeles, California, USA - CNSS1 | ecosystem: Host-associated > Plants > Roots > Nodule | place: USA...
ATATATGTACAAAAAAAAAGATAAGTTAATGATAATTTTTGTACATCCACAATACTTATAAGCTCACAATATATAGATTCCAAGAAGTCATGTATCTATGACAACACATCATATTATCAAGATTTTCAATATATTACTTCTAGACTCAAAGCTAAATTTATGCATTGAATCAGAGACTAGAAGTCTTATACTTGTCATGTAAATGAAATAAAATCCTGAAATGTTACAATTGATTAATGGAACATGGTTCCTTTTCCCTCATGATAGGGTAAGTTCACTTATAGCTTAATAGAAAATGGGTCATCAACCCCAAAACCAGTTATAGGAATTTTCTTCAACTCTCACCACCTAGATTTCATTCTCTGTATGAGTCTGTGGTTCTAGTAGAGTTTAGGATGACTTCAAAAAGAATATCCTTAATCAATGCATAACATTATAATAACTAACATTGCACTTCTTCCTTAGAAGCACCAAAAATTCATACAATTCAATACACCAATCGTTTCACCCTTTGTTACACTTTCATTCTCTCAAAAACCATCAAAATTCTATAAAATCATTAATACTAGGAACTCATTCTATGCTTTCCCTTCATACAATTCACATAACAACACCTTTAAATCATATTTTCATAACAGATTTTTGGCATACAACCTAGGATCTGTTCAATCTAGCATACACATTCATCACGCAATTCACATACCATCCATTCTTGTTCACACAAACTAACCTTCATGTTATACCTCTAACTTGCAAATCCCATTTTCATACATAGTAAAAGAAATTAAATTTTATTACTAAAATTTATTTCTCTAACCGCATACCTGTAATTGATACTCCCAACAATCGAAATAAAGATTCATATGTCTATGACCAGTTGTTAAAATTTTAGCTAGTAGTCCAACACACGAAGCGAAAATCCTAATTTTTCCAAGATGATTTAGAACAAGAAAACATAAATTCCCCAACGAAAGGTTGGCTCACCCAGCGAGTAAGCCTCCCCTATCTCACTACAAAACTTAATTATGGCACTCGCTCAGCGAGCAGTTGGCTTACTTAGCGAGTTCGCATAACACAGACCCAAAAATTTGTTGGAAATATTTTAATATAATTTAAAAAATAAATAATTAAAATAAAATTCCTAATGCTACTCAAGTTTTCATGAACTTTTAATTTTATGGGTTAATGTCATTTATGCTTAACAACTATATTCTTATTACTATTTACTCTTGTGTCTCCCTTTTCTACCTATAAATACCATCTAGGTACATGGAGAAAGACACAATAACAAAGACAACAAACACTAGAGTTTTCTCAAAAGTGTTCTTCTTTTCTTCTCTATACTATCTCTTTAAATAGTGGTGTTCATAATAAGTAATGGTGTTCATAAGGTTCGGAGATCCTTCCCTGCACTCGATCGATCTGATGAGTTGTTGTATCTTAGGAGAGAAATGCATATGATTTGAAACACATGATTGTGTATTGTGTATTTATATTACCTTGTGTAGTAGGACATTTTCTCTCTAAGGATAGCGCTAAGCGTGCCTCATGTAACATCACTGGCTACCCCTCCTCGGGTCCCAGAGGTTGTCAGGTTACTACAGCCCAATGCACCCCAACCCATCATCCTTCTCTGTCCATTCATACTGGGTGGGTTGTTGCCAGTGGGAATCAAACCCCCAACCTGATCTTTAACACCTCTGGCTCACCAGCACAACTGGTAGCATCTCAACCTAAGCTATTTCTACTCCTTACTTCCTTTATTTTTTTTATCTATTATTTGTTATTGTTTTAAGAATTATTGAGTCTCTGATTAATATTCTTTAATTCATATACATGTCAGTATTATTATTGCTCTTATTATTATTATTATTTTATTAATAGTATTATTTGTTTAATCTTTTTCTAACATTCTACATAAAAGAATGTTCTCTTAACTCTAATAAGTGTTTTTATCTTCTATCCAAATCAAAGGCAGTATAAATTTAGTCAAAATAACCCATAAGAAGCCAAACATGCCACTATGCATAACCAACCCAAATTTTACAATGACCAATTCAACAATTTAAAACATAGGTTTACTCATTTATATTTTTTTTTTCAAATCAATTAGTTTAACTAATGCAATAGACCAATTCCACATTAAATTCACAAAGTAACAAACAATTAATTCACACCATACAAATCAAATGTGCTAAGATTAAAATTAGCCTCCCTTATATTGGTTAAACTACCATTTTTCTCACAGTTGCTCCTTAGAGCTCTATTTCTCACAAGATGACTTAACTAGAAGAAAATCCTAATTAGGAATTCAAACATATCACCATGATCACAGAGCAACAAAGATTTACTTTGAGCACATCTGAGTCACATGCATTAGAGTATAACGCACATACAAACTCGAAGATCAAAATCACATAAAAAAAAACAAAAAATGAACTTACTTTATTCTTCGATCTAATTGGGTGAATGTGTAGAGTGTTTCACTAAAAACAATCCTACAATTCTTGATCTTCAAAAGAGGAAGATTGGAAACATAAATCTAAAAAAAAGACAAAGAGGAAGTTTAGATAAAAAGTCTAAAAAGATAGTAATTTTTATAAAATAAATTTTTGTTAATAAAATATCTATTTATAGCTTAACATTTTGTTATTAAAATATTTTAATGTCATCTTTTAAATATCACGACTAAGATCATTTTCTAGGTTATGATACTATATTAAAATATATATTAAAAATATATATTAAGAAACACTAGTTAGTAATGATTTTTAATTAATGTTGATTTTTAATTACTGTAACTGATGTCAACAAAGATTTTATCAACTAAGCAATTATTTAAAATTATTTCCGCTAATTTCAATCATAATTATTTTTTTTAATTTTGTTTACTTATTTTGGTAGAAAAAATTTCAGACCAACCGACATTAGTGTACAGATAATTGTTTTAAGATTAGATGTTTCATATTGAAAAAGAAATATTATTAAAATATCTTCCAACATTATTCAAAAAATAATGTCAAGTTATGTCTCGACAATTGACGACAATCAAAGTTGCATTGATGATACATCTATCTAGTTAATATGATGATACATCTATCAAGTTCATATGAAGACAGATATGTGAGAAGAAAAAGTGTAAAAAGTTTTAAATGTTTACTTTTTCAAGTATAATTTAAAATTACTCTATTTTAAATAATCAAATAAATTTCATAAATTTCTAAAGTTTCATTTTTTCAAATTAATTATCCAAAAGATATATCATTATAATATATTTTAAGTTCTATACAAAAATAAATATCATTTTACGAGTTTTTAATCAAACATAAGTAAATTGAAATTCTAAAAATTTACAAATGTATTTTGATAATTTAAAATTTTAAAATAAAAAGATTGGAAATTCTTATACTTTCTCTTGTCTCACCACTATCCATTCTCTTAATACATTGTCTCCTATTTAACAAGTTTGAAATGTTTTTTGAGTTGAGTTTAACGGTCATAGGCTCCCCAAGACATGTTTTGAGATTTATTTTTTCATTTAAAGTTAATATTTATTTTTTTAATATAGATTTTCAGTGAATCTTGACTCTTTTACTAATCTTAATTGGAAATTATTTTTTCCTCACATTAGTCAAAAAGTTGATGGAAAATAACCCTTGGCAAAAGAATTTCAAAAGATAGCTTGAATAAGATAGATTAAAAAATAACCTTGATTAATAACAATGCAAAATATTTAAAATATTAACATATTAATATATATATATATATATATATAATTTTTTCATAATTTTTTTCCATTTAATAATGTTTATATATATGTTTAATAAAAAAACTTAAAACACTATTATTTGTTAAATACAAATTAACAAATACATATAGTAACTAATTGTAAAAGAAAAACATTAACACCTTTGTTATTAATTGTTGTCTTTTCAATAATTATCTATAAAGTTTATTTGAGCCAAACTCTTTGCAATTATATTTAGATCTGGCTTGAAAAAGTTGGATCGTCAAATTTGATATATTTATTTAAACACATCTAGCTAAAAAATTCAACTTAATAAATGAAACTTAAAATTTGACTTGACTAACTTATTTATATTTAATTACTTTTTTGTATGAAAATTTTCTTTGATAATTTAACTTAATCGATATAGCATTCAATAGTCATTTTAGTATTAGATATTTCCTATTAATTGAAAGTGTGTATAACATTTTAAATTTTTAAAAAGAAACATTATTGAAATTTTATAAATAAAAGATGAGTTATTCATAAATCTTTAATGTTGGGTTTTGAAATTTGAACCTTCTAGCTGGTTTGAAAAATCAGACCTAATTTCAACCTTAATTTTCTTTTTATCAAAAAAAGTTTGAATAGTAAATAATGAGTTTGACTTATTATTTGGTTTAGCTATTCATAATCTACATGGTCATTTTGTTATAGTATAATTTAATATCTCAATATACCCATATGTGTACTTTGCTTAACAGATCAATGACAATGTGATCAATAACAAGGTTCTTCTTTCTTCATCCCACAAAATAACTTGGTTCTGGTTTTCCTTGAAAATTAAGAGATTACTTCAAAGGGCATATCCCAAATGAATTGATTCATCAACATGAGTATACAAATGGTAACTTTACAGAAGAATAAGAAGAGGTTGTTACAAGAATCAGGGTTATGTGCACCATAGAAGCGTCACACTGAAACCAACTTATAAAATTTCACAGTACAATATACCCTCTTACGCATTAAAACTTGTGTGGCTCAAAAATTCTGAATTGTAACCAAATGCCATTCTACGTAATAATCTTATTTCTGCGGATTGCTGCGTAGAATCCCCAACTCTCATTCCATTTGAAAGATCACTCGTAGCTAAACCATCAAAAGCTCTAACAACCTGACAAATGTGACGATGATGATGATGATGATTCAAGGAACAATTTGTTCAAAAATTGGTACATAACCAATAACACAACACAAAAACTTTCTGCTTCCCTTTCATTAATTACCTGTCCCATACGAGGTCTTCTGGCAGATGAATGTCTCACGCAAGCAGCAGCAACTTCAACCATGCAAATCATTTCACTTTCAACGTACCTTTTTCCTAGCTTTGGATCTTTCAAAATCTCAAATTCCTCACTCTCAAGTGCATCATTCAGCAAGGGTCGAGCCTGAAAAAAAATGGTATACCATCTTCATGAAAATTATTTGCATCTTCAACATTGGTTTGGGTGAAAATGCTGACTTTTCTTTTGCTATATATACTATAATGGTTGAGTCCACAATGAAAGTATGAAATTCTAGTTCTTATGTGGATTTTAAGCTTAATTGTACTTCACAAAATGAGATTTGTACGTAATGCTTACCCATTCAACTAAACTCTCTTCACCTGCTGGTTGAGATACATCCACTGGTTTCCTTCCAGTAATGAGCTCCAAAAGCATGACTCCAAAGGAGTATACATCTGACTTCTCTGTAAATTTACCACTTGATACATATTCAGGTGCAACATATCTTTAAGAGGGGAAAGCAAAAAAGGAATCATTGTTAGTATCTTTAGTTTCATGTTAAAATATTTGTGTTATTGTTTGAGCATTTTATATTATGAAATGAGTCATGAATCCGTTATCTGTACCCAGAGAAAATAGTAGACATGTTACTAACCCAAAAGTTCCCACCACATGTGTGGTTACATGTGAATTTGCATCAGCTGCTAATCTGGCTAGCCCAAAATCTGAGACCTATGTGAAACGAAAAAACATGACATAGCTTAGAATATCAATGTAGCAGATAATGTCCATCTTAGAATGAGAAGTGTAATAATAGCACAGACTCGAGCTTCGAAATTGTAGTCTAAAAGAATGTTTGCTGACTTGATATCCCTGTGAATAATCCTAGGATTGCCTGTGCAAAATATAACATTCATTAGCAGAAATAACAATGTTCGATAAAGTAAGTCACCGCTACCAATTCATATTAAAAGTCCCTAACTTCAATAACTGTTTCTAATTAACTGATTAAGAAGAAAGGAGAATAAGTTATATTTCTCCAGCACCTTTCTCTCATACCATGTAAGAAAATTTACAGTCACATTTTTCAGACAAATTCCTACGTAAGTTCAAGTCCCCTAAGAGCTTACAACAACAACAAACACAAAAACAAAAGATATTAATTGATAATTACAGTCTTCATGGAGATAAGCTATTCCTTTGGCTGCTCCAGCCGCAATTTTAACACGGTTTGTCCACTCCAGCACTGGCATACCTTCCCCTTAATTAAATCAGATTCAGATTCAGTTTCAGTAAGCACAGATTAAATAATTGAATCATAATGTGATGAAAAAACAGTCATCGATCACTCTGAAGTAGCTGTACCATGAAGATGAAAATAAAGGGTACTGTTGGGGACATAGTCATAGACAAGTAGTCTTTTGTTCTCTGAAATGCAGTATCCTACCAAGGAAACTAAATGTCGATGATGTATCCGGCTAATAATTTCCACTTCAGCTTTGAATTCCCTCTTTCCTTGACTTCCTGCAATTTGCAGTTGCTTAACTGCTACCTCTCTCCCATCTGGAAGTGATCCTTTATACACACAACCAAACCCTCCCTCACCCAAAAGATTTTGAGTTGAAAAATTGTTTGTGGCCTTCATTAGTTCTTCATACGCAAAGAATGACCTTGAATTTCCCATTCCTGATGGTGTATTAGCCCCAGAAGCTCTTTGCAAACGATGAGCTGAAGAACGGATCTTGAGAAACGACAAATCTGAACAATGTATACAATTTAGTTACTTTTATTATTGCCTTCAAGTTTGCAAAAAGGCATAACTTTAGATAATTTGAGGATGTTACATCTTGCCTCAAGTCCTCTACAATACTCATTCGTAGAAAGTAGTAAAAGTAGATAATTTTGATTCACTGAAGAACAACAATGCAAGTATTTACAGTTTTACCTGACTCAGATGTTGAGCCAAGAGGGGATGGGAACTCATAACCACCACTCTTAGAAATCCTTTTCTTTTGCCTCCTCAGGCACCAGATAGCAATGCCAATGAAGCCAAACAATACAATTGCTGTCACTATACCGACAAAAGCCACTGCACTAGTACCACCACCACTGCTTCCTGGGCCAGAATCTTTTGCTGATGGAGGTGGTGGAGCCAATGCAGAAGTGTGTGATGGAGTAGAATGAGAATCTAAAGGACTTGTCCTAGAAGGTGGAGGACGTGCACCAGGTGTAGCAGATGCTGCTGGAGAAGGAGAAGAACTCTGAGGAGGTGGCGGAGGGGAAGAAATTGACGCTGGTGGCAAACTTGACGATTGTGGTGATAGTGGTGGTGGTGGTAGAGAAGCCGGAGGTAAGGACTGAGATGGTAATGGTGACGGTAATGGTGGTAGTGAAGTTGAATTGTAAGGTACTATGGGAGAAGATAACTGTGGTGGCGGTGCGGTGGTGAATGACGCCGGTGCCGGTGCCGGTGACGGTGACGATGATGATGGGGTTGACATTGTATGAAGTAAATAGAACTAGGGTGTTTGTTTGAGGTGTGGTGTGTCATGTAACGTTTGCATAATGAGAAACTAAGGTTGGGGTTGGGAAAGTTTAGACAGCATGTGCATGTTGGGGTCAGATGATGAAGTTTAGACCTTAAGCGATGCCAAAGGAGGAAACTTAAGATGAAGAAAGTGGTAACTGTCAGTGTCACCAACCGAAACCAATGTTTCAAGACTCCCAACTCAACCGCCAGTTGCCAAACTATGATGTTCCACACTGATCTTGTATTACTGATAAACTAGGTTTACCCATTGCACCTTTGTGCATAAAACTGTGTTACAACAAAATGCAGATACAAGCAAAGCATTTGATGCTGATATAGAGTTCTAACCTTCAGGGATAGTATATGTGACAATGCCACTGAGACAGAACCTAAAATCATCACAAAAAATCACCTTAGAACGGAAAGTGCTCAAGCTAAACACCTTTGTTTCTTAGATCAACAATGTTTTGGATATCTAATAAGTTTTTTCTTTTCGAGTAGAAAACAAATTGTTTAAGGTTTTAGTATTATCTTAATAGGTTATATATACTTCATGCTGGTTGGCTAAATTGAAACAGATGTAATGTAATCAATTTAAAATGATGAAGAAAAAAAATATGAATTAAGTTTCTTCTTTACCTAGAATAATAATTATATATATTATTATTATTATTATTATTATCATAAAAATAATATTGAAAACAAAAAAAAATAAAAGTATTTTAAAAATATTTAAGTTGATATATATGAAAGAGACAAAATGCAAATTGTTTTTAAATTTAATTCAAAATTTTGTAATTCATTTTCCATTTAAAGAAAAAAATTATTTAAGTATTCAAAATAAAAAAAATTGTATATGAAAACCTACTTGAATATGTTGTCCTACTGGTCTGCAAATTCCGGGAAACTATGGCATTAATAAATCACATGGACGAAGTTTCCTCTTTTGTCATTTGGTGAAGAACTATTTTCTGTGCAATATTTTCTTTCATAATCAATTCATTAATGTCTCATTTTCAGTTTTCCATCGTTCTAGTTTTTTTTTTTCTTGAAATTTGTCACCCTCAATTATGATCTTCATCGGGTGATATGTAACTCTCACGTAAGATAAGTTCCCTCGTACATGCCACTGAGGTGAATAACACTCCTCAAAAATCATAAGTGAGCTTGAAGCAATTTATATACTATATAATTTAAATTGTATCATTATTTTAACTCACTGGATTTAAGCAGACACCCCTTAGTTTACGAAAAGTTCAATTTAAAAAAAAAATTGAAACACTTTTACAAATCCATGAGTTAAATGGAATTTACTTTGTACAATCCCAAGCATAAAACTGTGTAATCAATAATATTAAACTTTGTATATTTCAAAAACGATTTATTCATTGTTGTTTTCTTTATAGACAATGGATATATTTTTTTCTTTTTTTTTTCTGAAAATAATCTTTTTCAGATGGTGTAGGACCGGTATAATAGGAAAGCCTCCTATAAGTTCTTACGGTTTGTAAATGTTTATAGACATTCATAGCGTATCACAAGATCATTGGATGAGATTAATTAGAACTCTAAATGTATTAAGTAAAAAAAATGAACTCTAAATGCACTAAGTAAAACAAAAAGAGTAAAAACATTTTCATGGCATTTTTTGTGTCGACTATGACATTAGTACGGTTCAATTATTTTCTGTTTATTTTATAGCTAAAGTGACATAAATATAATTAAATTGAAAAATATATTAACAGAGTTAATTAGGAATTCACACTAGGAATGATATATAACATAAAAGTTTAGTTTGTTATGTGTATCTTGTGAAATTTCTTTCCTTTACTTCTTTCACTTTTTTGTCTTCATGTTTTAGTTAATGGTTCATTTTCTCATCATAATTTTGAATTATTTTAGTTAATGGTACTATCAATATTATTTCTCCAACTATTGTTTTCACCTCTATTGAATTCTTTTGCTTGGAGTGTTTGGATAATTTGTTTGTCTCATCATATGGCTGCTAGTAATAGTTCTTCAACTAGTAATATTTCTCAATCACGGACTGTAAATAATCCTAAATTGGTCAATAATGATCAATCCTTGATAACCAAATTAAAATTATTATATTAAACATGATAATTTTTTGCATCAATATAGGTCAAAATCATTGAGTGATAGTGATTTTAGATAAAAAGTTATTAAGCATGACAACCCAATTTCAAGCATGAAAAAAAAAATCTAATTACAAAAAAAGTAGGGATGGAATATATATATATATATATATATATATATATATATATATATATTATTCTGATACACTCAATAAGTCTCACATCATTTAGGAGTCGAGATCAAGTACAGTTTAAATATTTCTACCTCCTTCCATCCTCTGAGGTGTCTTTTAAAGATAAAACCGTGACAGAGTTTCACACTTCAAAGCGGACAATACCTCGGGAGGTGTTCAACTTTCGCATCTCTACCCAATGTGAGACTCATAGTTGCATTCTCAACAATCTCCCCTTCAAGGATGAGTCTCTTCCAAGGTAATGAGTTTATAAATCTTTATCCTTATATGATATTTACATTTCTCATATCTGCCTAATGACTTGGACTCTCACTTGAATCATCATTGGAGATATACAATACCAATGAGACATAGGCCTAGACCCAACCCAACAATAGGTTTATGAGTCTTTTTTCTTATAAGATGCTCAAATGATGACTTTCTCTCCACTTTCTTTTCATCATAAGGGATTTACACCATCAAGAAGACTTAGACAAGGTGACCCATCAAGAGGACTTAGACAAGGTGACCCTTTAACACCTTTCCTATTTTTTATAGTGACAAAAAGGATTGACAAGTATTATTAGACAAACCAATATGAAATGACAAAAGAGGTAAAAGTGAATATGTTGTAGTTCGTAAATGACGTGTCATCGTTCCTCTATAAAATAGGTGTCAATAACATTGTGGTCATTAAGAGTATTTTGAGGTGCTTTGAACTTCCATCAAGTCTAAAAGTGAATTTCCATAAGAATAAGTTAAAGGGCATAGTGATAATAGAAGATGAGTTAAAAAGAAGCTACATTATTCTGAGTTGTGGATTGATGAAAGTTCCATTCAAATAAGCTACCAAATAGATTAGGAAAGGGAGAATGGGGAAACAAAGAGATTAAAGAACTCAATCTTACAATATTTCTCATGAATAAGTATCCTATTATGATTTATGTATATTAGATTTATGAATTTTTCATTACGATGTTTCTTCGAAATTAAGTTTTTTCTAAACTAGTATGAACTCTAATTATGATTTTAGTATTTTTTTTTTATGAAATTGACATGAACCCTAATTATATATATATTTTAAATTAGTTTGACCCTAAATTATTAAATTTAGGAATTTTGTGTTTGTTCTCTCTCTCTCTCTCTATATATATATATATATGTGTGTGTGTGTGTATGTGTGTGTGTATGGTGTGTGTGGTGTGTGTGTGTGTGTATATGCTAAATTTTGTAAAATATTATGAATGTATCTTGAGTTGCAATAAGAATTCTGCACACAATAAATTAGTTGAATAACATTGAATTCAAATAGAAATTAGAATAACCATGTTGCATGGATTCAATGGATTAGAAAGACTAGAAATTGAAAAGTGTAAATCATGGTATGAAAATGGTTTAAGTGGATGAAATGAACAGTTTTATTTTCAATTAGAAAATTAATTTATATTGAAATAATCTAATGTAATTTTTTTTTGTCTAAGTTCAGGGAGGTGTCGGCACTAAAGGTCTAAACTGTTCAATGTGACACTTTTGGCTAAGTGAAAGTGGAGATTGTGTACTTAAGAGAAGGGATTATGAAAGACATTTTAGATTCACAATATGGATCACAAAGGAGTTTGGATGATAGAAAGTGTGGGTAAAGGAAATCTCGATGGTGGAACAATTTTCAAAAGGTATGTTGATCCGATGAAGAGAAAACCTAATTTGAGGAGATTGTGACTCGAAGAGTAGACCCTCGTACTAGTATAAAATTTTGGAAAAATGTATGTACACGTGAAATAACAATACTTAAAGATTCATATCTAATATTATGTACAAATTGTAATAAAAAAGAAAGAATCGTTAGTAAACACCGTCAATAAGTGAGAAGATAGAGGAAAAATGTTCAACAAAATAAATATTCAATGTTATTCATGCAGGTGTTATGGTCATTTGCATACGGGTGTTAGCATAATAAAGGTTCTAAAAGCATTTAGAAAGAAGTTGAATTTTCTTAAGATAAAGATCATTCAAATAAAGTTCACTCATGATTATAACAACAATAATTAAATGTCTATTTTAGTATCTTGATTAAGGTACATGAGTTGAGTTGAAGAATTGGTTTGTTGAATGTGATGAAAATGTCAATAGTAAGGTGAAGTTTGTAAATAATTTTATTTTCGTAGAAGGAATTGACATAAATTTGATTAGAAAAAAAAAATGGCAAGCAAACATATACTAATGATGCTCTTTATGTTACTAACATGAAGAATAATTTCTTATGTTCGGGTCAACTATTGAAAAAGCATTACTCAATAAAGCTAGAGTATATAAATTTGATTTTGTTTGATATCAAGGGAAAACTAATATTAAAAGTTCCTGAAAAAGCAACACATTTAATATTGACGTCCAAACTTGCCAATATAAGTATTTTGTAGCAATTGTAAAATATGAAAAATGGTCATGGCATTTGAGATATGATCATTTAAGTTGGAGAAATCTCGAAGAAATGAGTAAAAAAGAAAAAAAATTGGTGCATGGATTAGTAATAAACAACAACCAAATGAGTTTGTGTTCAATGTCGATCCAAAACTTATAATCCATTAAAGTTAATGTAGTTTGATGTATGTGGACTTATGAATGTTTCAATATTAGAAGCAATTTAATCTCTTGTGTATGATTATAGACAAAAAACACAGGTAAACTTGATAAAAAAAGAAGGCTATGAGATTTGAGTTTAAAATCAATTTCCACATTAAGTAAATGTGTTCACTAGATGTACAGGGTGCATTTAAGGTAAGTTATTTGGTTTCAAGGATTAAATTGCTAAACTTAATGCTGAGATCTACTTAAAATAAGTTGTTTATTATTAATTCTTATAAATGACGGAATATGTGCTTGTGTATTTGACGCCTCAAATTATTTACAACATGATTTTGGTGAGAATTCATATCATAATTGTTCAATGAATAATCAAATACATCTTAAGTAAGAACCCTTCCACTTTTGTTATTACCTTTCTTAGTTTTATTATCTTTTTTATTTTTTTTATTAAAATCTCAATTCAATTCAAGCAATTACAATAATAAAAAAACTACAGAAGTGTAATATTAATATATATTTGGCTCAAATATCTATGTATGCAACCGCAAAATTTTAATTGGAATAATGTAAAACTATAAAAGTATATTATCAAAGTGATGTAAATATAAATTATACGTATATATTTAATTGGAATAAAAATTACACTGAAACCTCTCAGTTTTTTTTTCTGGGTCATTTTCTAATAATCTGAGAGCTTTTATAAAGAATAATATATATATATATATATATATATATGAAAAAAAATTTAAAAACATAAAATAACGATCAAATTATTAATTAAATTAACAGTTTTAAGAATAAATTGTATACAGTAATAATGCAATGCAATTTTTTTTCAAGACTTTGAATATACTTTCTACCTTCTTTGGGCAATTGTGTACAATTTATAATGCAAGTGAGGTGCCATATAATATTTAAGAAACTAACACAAAAATATTTATATAACATAACATGAATTCACTAACCTGAAAATAAGCTTCAGAAATTCAGATTAATAAAATAAGTTCACATTTCTAATATATTCATATAAATTTCAACTATTATTGACGTAAACATATTATTCAAATCTTCTTTTACAAAAACAATTACACTTTTTAAGATTCAAAATGGTTACCTAAACCTAAAGAGGAAATGAAGAGGCAGCAGTAAGGACGGTTAAGGCGTGAGCAGCACGTAACAGGTATTATCCTGAGGGTGCAATATAAAAGCCCCAAGTCCTCCCAAATCGCATCTTCTTCTTACCATTTCTCATTCCTCACCTCTTACTTCCAAGGAGCTTCCCATTTTTCATTTCGCTGGTCACTTTCTTCTATCTGCATTTTCATCCAATTGTTTTCTCTATACTTGTCTTCTTCATTGTATTTTATGCATATTCCAACTTTCTGTAGTCTATATACTTCAATGTTGTTTGTTTCGATGCTGCTCACTCTGCTCACTATGAGTATTGTATGCTCCGTTTTTTTTTTTTTTTTTTTTTTTTTTGTAAATTTTTTTTAGTTTTTTTTTTTTTGTTGTTTTTTTTTTTTTTTTTTTTTTTGTTTTTTTTTTTTTTTTTTTTTTTTTTTTTTTTTTTTTTCTTTTTTTTTTTTTTTATTTTTTTTTT
>Ga0214542_1010140_pt1 | contig 13989 bp, 5 predicted proteins | sample CNSS1metaG_FD_160096 | JGI IMG/M metagenome (GOLD analysis project Ga0214542, IMG submission 160096) | Root nodule microbial communities from cowpea collected in UCLA plant growth center, Los Angeles, California, USA - CNSS1 | ecosystem: Host-associated > Plants > Roots > Nodule | place: USA...
TTATTATAGAAAATTTATTTTGTTTTTTTTTTTTTTTTTATCGTTTATTTTTCTTCACCTTTAAGTTGGTTTGTATGAATATGAATTTGAACCATAGATTTTCGAATTGTCCAAACTTTCGCTTTTCGATTTAACTATGCTAAATTAGTGTGCAATTACTTTATGATTAGTCTAATGAAACCTTGGTACAAATAAAATAATATATTCAAAAAAAAAAAATATATATATATATATATATATAAAAATATAAATAAAAAAAAAAAAAAAAAATAAAAAAAAAAAAAAAATATATATATATATATATATATATAACAATAAATATAAAAAAATATATAAATGTATAAACGATTATCTTTTATTTTTCTATTTGAATTCTTAAATTTATTAATGATTAAATCAAAACCAAAAATTTTGAGAAACATAATTACTAAAGGGAAATCAATGATAAATAAGTTCAATCAAAATATGGTTTTAGAAAATATTTAAATATTCATATTTCAATCATTTCTATAATTATGTTTTGAGAAATAATAAAAAATTTCTATCATAAATACTGCAATAAAACTAATATTTTATTATAAAATGAGACAAGATTTTTTTAAAAAAAATATATAAAAGAGAACCAGTTATATACATGAGTAGGAAAAATGCATTTATGTTTTTCCAAATTTTGTTTTTCTCAAAAATAAAGTATAACAGAAGAGAAATGAATGAATGAAAATAACAAATTTATTTTAGAATACAATTAAGAAAATAATGAAATATGAAGATTTGATATCAATTAAGATAGGTTGAGTTTCTTGTGTATAAAGTACTATAAAATTTATTTTATAAGTTGATTTGTTAAAGTTGAATTAAATTTAAATTTTTCTCTTGGTATTATTGGTATCAAAGACATCTAAAGATTATCTTAACGAGATTTATAGTTTGTTTGGTCTGTTGTGTGTCACCTACTATTGAAATTTATTTGTCACCCGTTATCAGGTCACTATCGAACATTCATTAAAATTTACACTTCGATATGTATATGTCTCGGTGTGAAGAAGGATATGTTACATATCTCACATCGACTAAAGATAAAACAAGTTTTCAATATATAAATCAATGCAAACCTAACTTTACAAACTAAATTTTATAAGATTGAGTTAAGCTTAAAATTCAATTCTTAAGATAAACTGAGCAACTAAAAAAAAGAGTATAAAATATATTTTAGTTTTATTTTTCTATATATTTTATCTTATCCATTCTTATTTTATAAGATACTTTGAATATTTATTAAAATTAAATAATATACGTTATAAAATAAATTAAAAATGACATATTTCGTCCCTTCAAAATATTACAAAATATTATGTTTTATTCCTAAACTAAGATACAAAGGATTTAATTTCTGCACTCTATTAAACTCGTATAAAACATTATCCCAATAATTAACATGTAGATGTTTTCGATATGACAAATGAAATATCATTTTAGATTATAACGTAATCTTCACATGTCGTCTGTTAAAAGTAATATTTATTTACATAACTTTTATAAAATGCGAAAACTAAATACTTTGTAATTTAGTTTATAGACAAAACAGATCTTATAATAGTTGAAGTAAAAAAAAAAATATTTAACCCATTAAAAATTTTCATAATTTAATTATTATTATTGTTATTAAGATGGTCAGGTCCCTATATTCCTCCTTCAATGTAATGATAGTACTTTGTTGGAAGTACTTATTTCTATGTTAACAAAATCTTATTTCTTTTCTTCATTGGGTTGGTAACCCAACCTTCAATAATTGTGTTCACATCGCAACCTTTTTCTGTTTCATATCGCCATTTTCCTGCATCAAGGTGATCTTTATCATGAAACACATGTAAGGAATATTAATGAACGCAAGAAAATGTGCATTTCAAAAGTCCTAAAATGAAATTGAATTTTGTTCAAAGGTGCCGAGTCTGCAATTACCATAACTAGCATCCCACCAATTTAGTTCATTTCATGTCCCTTCTTCAACCACATATCTTCATCTTCTCTTCAACCTTTATCAATTTAATCTTCATCATCTTCTTCCACACGCCACCAACAAATCTCAACTTTCTTTTAATATGATTGAAATCAAGTGTTAATTATAGCCTTATATTAATAAAAATAAACAAAATAAGTAATATTTGTAAAAAAAAAACTATAAATTTATTATCTTCAAATTTTAAATAAAGTATGATGTTATAATTTGTTACGATCGAACGAAGATTCATTTAGATATGATTGTCTCGATCTCTTATTTTATTGTCAGATCATCATCTTCATGACAAAAGCAAAATCAAGCAAAATATTCTTGATGAGTAAAGAGGTAAGAATGATACAATAAATTCATTTTTCAGCAAAACTAATTTGGATTTTTTTTTTAAATCCAGATCCAAATATTCGGATCAAGAGTTAAATTCAGTCCAAATATTTGGATCAAGTTCAAGATCCAGAATCCATTTCTCATAAAAGAAATTTAAATTGAATTTTATAAAACTTGTGTCCTTAAGGCCAACACAACTCAACCTGTTCGGGTCGTCGAACTCGCTTGGCCCATTAGGGTCTCGAGCCTGCTCAATCCGTACAGGTCGTCGGGCACGACTCGTCCAAATTATTGAGCCGGCCTGACCCAGCCCATTTGGGTCTTTGGGCTTGCATGGCCGGTTCGGGCATCGGGCCTGCCCGGTCTGTACAGATCGTCTGGCACAGTCCGTGCGATCGTCGAGTCGACTCAGCTTGTCTGGGTCGTCGGGCTGACTTAACATGTTCGGGTCGTTGGGCCTGCCCACTCCATACAGGTTGTCAAGCACGACCCATCCGAGTCATCTGGCTGACCCATCCCACTCCATCTGAGTCTTCGGGCCCGCCTGATACGTTCGGGTAATCGGGCCTGCCTGTTCGTTCGGATCTTAAGGCCCACCTAGCCCGTTCGAGTCGTTGAATCTGCTTGGCCCATTCGAGACATCGGGTCCACCTAGCCCATTCGGGTCTTCGGGCCCACTTGGCCCGTTCAGGTCATCGGGCTCACCCAACTTTTTCAGGTCATTGGGCTCGACCAACTCATTCAGTTTTTCGAGCCCGCCTAGCCCGTTCATGTCTTTAGGCTCACCCAACTTGTTCTGGTTGTCGGGCTCGCCCGACCCTTCAAGGTCGTTGGGCCTGCTCAGTCCGTACATGTTGTCTAGTAAGGCTCATCCGAGTGTGAATTTAGCCTAGTCCATCTCAATCTTTAGCCTAACCCAACTAAAAATTGAAATTGAAATTTTGGATTGAATTTGTTGGATTATCTATATTTGAAAATCTTAATTTATAGAATGGATATCCAATCCATAAAATATATAAATATAGATTAGATTGAAATCCAGATCCTTTAAAATGAATTTTAAATGAATTGGATTTTTAATAAAATAGATTTTAAATGGATTGGATCGAAACAAAAGTAGATTGAATTAAGAAAATTAGATTTTTTGTCCATCCTAATACTATTACCAAATGTTTCTAATATCTAATATAAAGATAGAAATCCAACCTATATATATATATATATATATATATATATATATATATATATATATATATATATATATATATTCACATCTCATTTTAAGCTTACCTATGTATTCTACTATACAATTATGCATTAATGACATTTTACTTGCAAAGTTGCACACTCTATTCAATATATCAACTTTGTCCCTATAAAATTGCCTAAGATTAGGTAAGAGTCAGATTTATGGATTAGTATGGACATAAACGGATCACATTATGCCAAGTTTTTTTTTTTAAATGGTAGTAATTAATTATAGAGGAATCTTCAATAATTTTCGAAACATGTGAACATTTTAAATATTTATAAAAAAATAAATTCTGGAATATACTTATTATATTTCAAAAAATAATTTTCCTATCTTTACTCTTTACTATAATAACTTTTTATAAAGAGGATATGTTTTAAAAAAATAAAAAAGATAAAATGGAAGAGGATTAAACAGTAATTTCTGTATTAATCGTACATATTAAAATAATTAAAAGCTACACTCTCCACCTATTTGCACTTTGAGTTGATCTTAATCCAAAATCATAAAGGACATACCTGCATGGACTTTTTTCTCTTTAGAAGTTATTTCTAGTTTCATTTCCATTTAATATGTATTTTACAAACTAGAAAAAATTAGGATTAATCACTTAGTGGTATTAATAGAGTTAGGCATGTGTTGATATAATGACTTTTAGCTTCTAGTTCATTTAATGAGCTACCAAAATGTCTAGGAGTGAAGCTTTAAAAAACCAAACATAATATAATGTTTCATAGTTTATTTTTTTAATAAAAAAGGTTTATGTATATTTGCGTAAATTCAATGTCATGATTTACTTCTGTCAATTAATATATATATATATATATATATATATATATATATATATATATATATATATTAGAATGAAAAAAAATAGGAGATGAAAAAAAGGTTAAGTACTTTTTTTTCTTAAATTATTTTTAAAAATATGTTTCATCTATAAATTATATATATATATATATATATATATATATATATATTAAAGTTATGTAAAATAGTCATGTTTTTTCAATAAACAGTACATTAAGATTATATTATAATTTAGTATGAAACTTTATTATTATGTGATAAACAATTCATGTATGGAATAAGATGTTTAATATGACTTTATAACATTTAAATACAAAATAAAATATGAAACTACTTAAAAAATTTCTATTGATGAGAAAAATATTTTTCAACCCTTTGATCAAAGATTGTCCACAATACATGTGCAACGAAATTAAAGGTCAGTGATACCTCCCACTAGGGAAGGTAAGCTTTCATTAGCATCAACTTATAATTATTTATTTTCATTTAATGAGATTAATAGAGATAATTTATGTGATATAATTTCGAGATGGATGGAATGGTTGAGGAAATTGCTTTGTTCAAACAATTTTTTAAATATAACATAAGAGTTTTTGAAATAAATAATTTTTTATTTATTTGAAGAACAGGTAAAGTAACTAGACAAGTGCTTACTTTTAAAACACAATTATATTAAACGGCACATAAAAAAACGTAAATCTGATTATTTAATAAGGACTTCTTGAAAAATAAATACAACCAAACTCACCCTAAAGCTAGAATTTTTTTTTTTTCATTATTTTTGATAAAATGACAGGTGATGTTTTCATCATTGGGCCTATTTTTAGTGTATCCCTGGCTCATAATAAGGAAAAAAAGTTAAGCTTTTTCTTTCTGAACTTCCATAATTTTTATCTGCACCTTAAACTTTTAAATTTTTTATCTTTTTACAAAAGTGATTTTTGATTTTTTTTTAATATTCTGGAATCAGCTTATTGGAATTTCTGGAACATGATTCCATAATAATATTTTTAGAATTTTTTTTAGAACATATATGATATTTTTTTAAACTAAACTTTCTACAAAATTGCATAAAACGTATTGTAGGGCATTTTTTTTAAAACAAGTGTTTTTTTCTTCTTCCTTTGCAGTGAAAAATGAAAGTGCATCAACGATGAGGATGGAGAGAGTGGTGGCATAGTGTAGTAAAGGAGGGTATTTTAGTCTTTTGGGAGTGAAATTAATATAAAGGATGTGCAGGAAGAAAACAAATATAAAACTTGTGTGAAGAAACCTGTTCCCCTAGATCATTCAAACTGTTAGAAGTTAGAATTAAAAAAGTCCAATTAGTATATTCTTTGTTTTTATGTTTTTATTTAATGCTTAAAAGATATAATCAGCATTAAACATAATGAAATTATTATAAATTAAGGGAATCAAATCATTTTAGAATTTTCCAAAATTATAACAATTTAAAACGTCTACTTTCGAAAAATAATCTTTTATAGGAAGCGTTAAAGAAAACTTTATTGTAAGATATAATATCAGTTATTACATTAGATTCAAATCTCCTATTATCGAGATTAAAAAATGTATAGTTTTTATTATGTGCCCTTATGGAAGCCTTACCTTGACAAATGGTTGTGCTTGTTGTGTTGAAACTTTTGTGATAATTTCAATGTAATTATTATATTTAAAAATTTGCTTGAAATGCATTAATATCGTAATAATTTTTATTTATTTATTTAATATTTATTATCTTCAAAATATTAATTTAAAAAATATTATTCACATAATATTGTAAATTTATCATATTTGTTACAAATTAGTCGTTTCATTGAAGATGTCTGATTTGGGAGATTAAACTTGTTATAAAAAATATTGAGTTTGTTAATTAACTTGACAAAATAATATTTTTTTCCTATGAAATTCTTTATTGAATTTATTAACTTCGTGAAATTGAAACAATAAAAACGGGTATATTTGGACGATTCTTTTCAGAAAGGTCATACTATACGACAAAACAATGAAAAATTGAAATTAGTTTATTCAAAAGCTAAAATTAATTTATGCTTAAATTAATTTTATACAAATCATCTCATGCGGTTCTTTAGTTTCTTGGTTTTAACCAATGTACGGGTTAATTTTAGTAAAAAAATCTTTGTAGAGATAAGCCCACATGAACATGTAAGGATTTGTTAACAAGTTGATTTATTTTTTTAGAATGAATATTGTTTTTACAGGTCCAAAGTTGTATTCTATCAAATTCTCAAACTCTTTTAGTACTCAGTTTTTAAGGAAATTTTTCTCCTACTCCAACAAATCTCGTCTAAAATGTGAGGAAAGGTGTCTACAAAAGACATTCTGATGTGACGTCAGAGAATCTTAAGTAGTAATTAATCCATACTAAATGCATATAATAACATGTTATTTATACTGTTTTTACCTGTGGGTCTCACATGAATGGACTTTTTGGCCCAAAATACCTTTTTTTCCTATTTGTAAATCTACTTGAGGTGGATGAAGTTACCCTAAAGTCCTTGCTGGTCTTCTGTTCTCGATTGTCGATTTCCTGATTGAGGTGTTGGTTCGATGGTCGATATGTATAGGATAATCAACCTATGGTAGGATGGGAGATTGGTATACTATCCTCTCGATTTTGGTGTGATAGGACCAGGTACGGATTGCACAATATGATAGGGGTTGGGTACGGATAATAGATCAGTCCCTCAACCTTAAAGAGTTTGATATGAAAGGTTAGAGTAGTCAAAACCTAACAAACAATCCTATGTGTGTTTCTGAATAGGATCGAGTACGGATAGTACAAATATTGTTAAGAAAGAATAAGATTGTTTTACACCGAAATAATTAAGATGTAATTTACATGTAGAAAAGATTTAGAAAAGAGTGGTGAAGCATATTTGGGTGCAATTTTGATGGTTGCGAAGATATATATTCCAGAAAAGAAATTGATTAAAACATGTTTGGGCCATTAAGGAGACAAGCTTGATTTCTAGGTTGTGTTTGTTTACCTTCGACAAAGTACTTTCCGACACCATCCATGCAACTCAATAACCTTCGTCTTCCTCTTTCAAACCAAAACTTGGCAAAGAGATGACACATTACCAACAATGTTTTCCCTCATTTAGATTTCACCTTTAATATTATTATCGTATTAACCTCTTTTAAAAAATATTAAGTATTTTTAAGAAACAAAATGAAGATCTCATATTAATTTAAAATATAAATAAGTTAATAATATATATAGTGAGTGTAAATTAGTTTTGTGAAATTTAACTAAATTTAAATAATCATGTTTTGTGAAATTAATCAGGCTTTTATTTTTAAATAAAACTAGATAAATTGAAAATAATATTTTTGGACAATCTTATTATAAATGGCTAAAATGATAATAATTGACAAAATGACGTAGTGAGAATTAATGTAATGTTTGATAAAGATAATAATGTTTAACGTTTCCTTCTTTCAACTTCAACTTTCACATTGGTGGTGAAAAGGTGAGAATGAATTTACTTTCTGTCTAGTGGAATTTATGAGATTATTTTGTTTTGAGCACTATCGTTGCAAATTAAGGAATTATTTATTTTATGGTTGGAGAAATGACGTAGGAAAAAAAAACTACAAGCATGGATGAATGGAGAATGAAAAGTGGTAAAAAGAAGAGTTATTAGTTTGAAAAACATTTGTAATGCAAATTAATTTAAACTATTGTATTAGTTCAACAATAACAAGAATAAAAATAAAAATAAATTATATTATAATTAACTGTTTTATATATGAAGTATAGTTTTAAGAAAACGTATATAAATACATTGTGATCCAGCAAAAAGGAATTATTTTTCTTCATACTTTAGTATTTTTTGTTATTGTGTTTTTTTTTTCTTGTTTGAGTGATATGGGAAATTTTTCGTTTTAGTGATCAAATATGACAACTTTTCCTATATCGAAAGTCTTTTTAGAAAATACTATTATTTTATTACAATGAACGACAATATAAGTAAAATGTATTTGTAGTTTTAAATGGTTTTTTTTTAAGAGAATGTACCAATATTTAAATAAAATATATGTGAATTAAGATCAATTTGAACAAAATTGACAACTATTATGACTAAATTGGAAAAAAAAACAGGACAAAATTGACAAAAATTAAGACTAAATTAGTATTTAAGCCTATGAAATTTAATCACACACTTAGATTCTCAACAAGTTTCACCTGAATGTTAGTCTCTTATCACACTTGTTCGACTCTCCATCAAGAAAACTTTCAATATAGTTGTACTCCCCCTCCATCTAAGCTAGAAAATAATATTAAATAAATATAAATATTCTCATAACATCTTCCAATATATATAATATTATTCTCGTAATAAATATTACATTGTAACAAATATATAATTATGAGCATAATATGTCACTAATCTCATTAAATAAACTCGATAACCGAGGAACATATGAAAATAATAAATCAAATAACAAATATTTCTTAATTAACATTATTTGACAATCAATTACCACCATGGGAGAATCTTCAACAAATGGCTCTACCTCTTATTCGATTCATAATTATCCTTTCGTCATTATGGAGGACCTACGCTCTTTTCCGGTGAGAACACAAGAACTCGTTTGAGCCGGTCACCAAGAGTAATCATAGATTATGATACTACCGATGAGCCTTTCAAGAAAGGATACAACACTAATGATACATGAGTTCAACTCACACCTAAGAGATTTCCTCCAATTCAAAATTTTAAGACAATGTATTTATGAGTTTTCATCTTTATATAATGTTCAATTTTTTCATTATACTTAAATTCAACTTGGATTCCCAACAAATAAAACTACATAGCTTGAATATTATATGGCCAACATTAAATTATATCTCTCCTAAAATTAAGAATAATAACAACAACTTGTAGGTATTATCAAGTTTGCTCAAAATGAATAGATTTTCTATTGAAATCGTGAGAAATTAAGATTCTCATAATACAACAATTATTCATACCTTTATAAATTAATTACTTCAATTGTATATAACAGTACTTTTTGTCATCTTAAACCGGCACACTAATTAAAGGAAAAAAGACACTTTATTTTTATGTGGAGTTTATCTTGTTGGGAAACCTAAACTAAAGTCCTAAACAATTAGGTGAAAAAAAACAAGCCATGCATTCAAGGTTCTATAATATTGATGGTTGAAAAAGATTATGACCCAATAACCAACAATGATTAATATTTGAATTTCGACATGGTTGTAACATAAGATTGAGATGTATGAAACTGAGATATGTCTTCTTAACACTCAGAATTGATTCTCCAACAACCACTGACATTTTATTTTATTTTATTTTATTATTATTATTATTATTATTATTATATCTAAAAAATGGTGACCTTTAATTTTTGTGTCTGATATTTAGAGAATTAATTGCAGAAGGTTGCACCAATACATGAAAAAGTACTTGAGATCTCACTGTTTTTCTGATGCTAAAAAATTATTCAGAATAGTTCCACCACACCATTAATGGAGGCTTCTAAATAATTGTACATATATAGTCCTATTTTTACATTAAATTTGTTACCTTTTTCAAAATTTGAATCAGATCCATGAAGGGGTTATTATGAGCCCCCAATTAAGCATGTGCATGGTTTTAGTGGGATTTTCACAAACACCTGCAGTGCAAGTGCAGTACTCTGAAACTGCAGTAGCAATCACATGGTGGACAGAGTAGTGAGCCCTTCATAAGGTTGGCATCAGTTATCATGAGAATTGATGCATTATTTTATTTATACTAGAGATTTTTTTTCACATTTTTTTTCTTATATCTACACTTAAAAGTTTTTTATGATACTTATTTATTTTGTTAATTTTAGATGACATGAGTACGACAACTAAAAAAATTGAGACCAAATACTACAAACAAAAAATAGAGAAGATCCTAAAATAAAGATAAGAGAAAATGTTAAAGAAAATAATTACATAACACAGGAAAAAAGAACTAAGCACATGACAAATTAAAAAATTATTCTATCATTGCATTTGGGTTCGATTTTTAATCCCTTTTAATTTATTAACTTTTAATTATAATAACTGATGATCTTTTCAGACACTATATTTCAATGTATTTTTAGGAATTATGTTTTATTACTTAAATTTAATTGTTATAACTTATATATATAGTACAGGTATTTAAAAGCAATTTATTATATTTAAATTATTAGATATTATTATTCTACCGACGAGCTACAGCGAATTATCTACCATTTCTTTATTTTTCATACTACTTTCTTATAAATAGAAAAAAATAAACCGTAAAATCCTAAAAGATGACAATTTAAAAGTGATAATAATTTAAAAATTATGAAATTCAATTATTTTAATATTAAAAAATTTTAATATGAATAATTTTATATAAATGGGTTTTTTATTTTAAAATACATTATTTCTCTTAGAGAAAGTCTTCTATAATTTTATTGATTTCTTTTTCAGAGTTCTCATTTTCTGTTCGTCTGATTAGAGATCTGAGACCATATGAGTAATCCTCGTGGCGGGTTCTTTAATTTAGAGTTTCTCGTTCGCGTAAGTTAAATCTCAATTTTTTTCTTGTTTTTTTTTTGTTGCATGTGAAGTTTTTTTCGTTTGCTTGCATGTATCATTTTAATTTTTCGTATAAGTTTATGTTGATCAATGATCATAATGATAGAACCTTATGGTTTTTGTGATGTTATGATGTGTAGATAGAGAGCATCATGTGTGATTGGAGTTCTTAGAGTTATTTGGATCTGTGGAGGGAAGCTACTTATTTTTTGTGTATGCGAGTTTGATAAATTTTATGTTTTGCATGTTGTGATTGATTGTATTTATGATGATAAAATTGAGTTGTTATGATGAATATGTTTTGTTGCATGACAAATGTATTTTGGATGATTGATCTTGTGTTAACTGTTTTGTGTGTCTATGTGTTGATTGAGAAAATTTAGAATCGGAGCAATTGAACAAATTGGTACCCTCTTTCATGTTTTAAAACTGTTTTGAACAAATGTACTAAGGAGTACCAATTTGACCAATTGAACCGGTCCAAGTTCCCTAACAATCACAAAAATGTACATGTCAATTCATACAACGATGAGCGATATCAGTTTGTTGCAGGTCTGCGAGCCATTTCTGCATCAAGGCGTTGAACGCCAAGTTGTGCCATTGAGCGTTAGAAGGTGTTGTTGAGCACCCGTTTTTGTGAGAGCTCTTACGTTGAGTGCCCTAGAGTCTAGGACTTTCTATCACTTTTACTACATAACTCATTCTACTCTACTCTATTTGAGTATGAATGGTTATTAGAGAATCAAGATACCTCCTCACTGTCTGCCCTATGTCAATGCATACTCTAAGCCACCACCACGAAGAATTTCTCCTTAAAATTCCTTAAACATCATCATCATACATATTAACACCCATGAACAAGCTCAACATCATCACATTTTCATACATCATTATAGTCATGCATATTTATCCATAAATCAATAAACCAGTAAGGTCATACACATAAGTAATATCAACCAATAGACTACCATAAATATTTAAAGAGAAAAACATAACCAATGGTGAAAGCACTACAAGAAAAAAAATCCTATTACCTACAGTCAAAATCCGTATATAACTCAAAATATCTGTAAGTAAAACAGTTTTACCTACAAATTATCTACGGACAAAAATCTATAGGTAAAATAGTTGTAGCTAACGTTACCTACAAAATATCAGATATCCACAAAGTTGGTTACTTAAACTATAAATCAGAATAATTAGAGAATAATTCAAAAATGGAATCTCCAACGATTAAAAATATATATATCAAGGATTATCTCTTACCATTTATTCAAGTACAAAATCAAGTCCAAATCTTAGGCCCAATCCAATTATGAAAGTATATCAATTGAGGGTCTGACATAGACAAAAGAAACACACTTGGAGAGAAAGAAATTTGATATCTTTACACTTAAAGGAAGAAGGGCATTATGACAGGAGGAGACATTCAATTTCAACATCAAACATCAGTCTAGTATTCAGTAAGCTTAGGAGTAGCTAACTCCCTCCTTCACAAGGATTGAGTGTAATGTATTCTTAATTCTATGTGAATTATTCCTTCAATCTAATTCTTTTTCATAATCTTTTATGTTTTATTCTTGTTTTAATTACATAATCTATGAATTTTCCTGAATTTTGCACATACAGATGTCTATAATGATCCGAAAGATAGTTTGAAAACTCAATTTATGATCTTTGATTGCATGTTCTAGATATGGTGCACATGTGAGATTTAAACCGAGATTCCAAACTATCTTTAATATCAATATGGACACTCGTATATGTAAAATTCAACAAAATTCATAGATTATGCAGTTAAAACAAGAATAAAACATAAGAGATTATAAAAAAAAATATATTGAAAGAAGAATTCACATAGAATTAAGAATACAATACACCCAACCCTCATGAATAAGGGAGTTAGCTACTCCTATGCATACTAAATACTAGATTGATGTTGAAATTGAATGTCTCCTTCCGTCATAATGCACTTCTACCTTCAACTTCAGTTAGAATGTCCTTCTATCTTCAAGTATAAAGATATCATATCAAGTTTCTTTTTCTCCAAGTGTGTATTTTTTTATCTATTAGTGACCCCAATTTATAGACTTTCATAATTGGATTGGGCATAAGATTTAGACTTGATTTTGTGCTTAATTATAAAAAATAATCATTTATATATATATATATATATATATATATATATATATATATATATATATATATATTAATCTTTGGTTCATATTTTTGAATTATTTTGATTTATAATTTGAGTAACCAACTTTGTAGATATCAGATATTGTTGATGATTTTTGACTACTCAATATTTTACTTATCGATAATCATCCAAAATCTTTAAAATTTTTATCTATTTGCAAAATACCATTCACACATTTATCTTTTCCAATTTAAATAAAACTTAAAATATCAAATAAAATCCAAAAATAAGATATAAAAATAAATAAAATAAAAACATGATAATGTAAATTATAATCACCCAAATCCTTTACTATTGCTATTAAACATTAAAAACATATTATATTTTTTAATTAGATTTTTAGTGTTTAATTTGTTGTCAATACGATGACATGGTCATTATCTTGATTTGTCTGTATTTATGTATTTGCAGATAAAGAAGAATAAGCATAATTAAATTTTAATTCTCGTCCAAATTTAAATATTTTTGATTAATTCTTTGTAAGAAAGTTTCATTATGTTGGGATTTTTAGGGCTTTTGAAAATATGAGAGATATGAGATATATGAGAGATATATGTGATATGTTATACGGAGGAACATGTTTTTGTATTTTATTGATATACTCTATATATAGAGCAAAATATAACAAATATCAAGTATAAAATATTTAGAATATCTCACTCCTAATAATAACAAATTTCTAAAACTGACACATATCTCTAAAACTGAAATATTTTCTAAAAACTAATTTAAATAAAAAAGATATTAAGTAATATTCTCAACATTCCTCCTTGCTTAATATCTGTTTATTT
>Ga0214542_1010141_pt1 | contig 13982 bp, 10 predicted proteins | sample CNSS1metaG_FD_160096 | JGI IMG/M metagenome (GOLD analysis project Ga0214542, IMG submission 160096) | Root nodule microbial communities from cowpea collected in UCLA plant growth center, Los Angeles, California, USA - CNSS1 | ecosystem: Host-associated > Plants > Roots > Nodule | place: USA...
AATATGCCTCGGGTTGTAACCGAGGCATAAAATACTAGTTTTTTACCTCGGTCGTATATGCAGCGGTTGCGGACCCGAAGCCAAAAGCTGGAAATAACCGCTGTCATTTCCCTTCCCTGCACTAGTGCAATTTCTATACTTATTTAGAATTCTTGATCCAATGCTGAATAACAATTCTGAAAAAATAACTATTACTCTTACACCATCCAAGAACGTCCATAGGTTCTATGAAGTTAAGATCTAATGTTGGCTCAATCAAATATACATCTATTTGATTCCTTCCCATTTTAACAACATCTCAAAGTTTGCATTTTTCAATTCCTAACGTGAGAAGCAAAAAATAGTTTATTTTATATCAAAAAATAATTAAATCAGAAAGCATGCACTACGCTTAAAAAACTTACATCAAAATGTGGGCATTTGGTGAAAGCAAAAGATGATGAGATATTACTATGGTTTACATCATTTGAAGTTGAACTCTTTGCAAAATAATGAGAGATAAGCTTGTACAAATTGTCCTTCAAGTTCTTTAACTTTGTTTTGCAACAAAGGGGATCAATTTGTTCATAACAATATCCCAATTTTCCAACTTCACTCTTAGGTCTAAAATAGCACCGAATGCAAGGACTACATTATATTCCTCCCAATATTTATCAAATTTTACCATCATCTTTTCAGCCATATGTCGTATAACTTTATCTTCATCTTTCATGCTTTCCATTAGAAGAGTTTGGATATTCAAAACTTGTAAAAAGTACAAGTTTGGTGTAGGATAACTTGAGGTAAAAATCAAAGTTGTGATATCATAAAATGACATCAAGAAAGTACTATTTTTTTCTGCTCCTTTCCATTTCTCTCAAGATGGAGAAAACTTGTAATTCTCATCAAGTAGGTGTAAACTTTTAAACACTTGTTAGTATTTAAGGTCACTTTGAAGCATAAAAAAAGTTGAGTTCCACCTTGTAGAAACATCTATAGACAAAACACTCTAAACATCAATACCCTTACTTGCTGAATGCATTGCTTAAATTTCATCATTCTACTCACATATCCTCTAACATACTTGTGCTCTCCTAATTTGATCTATACCATCTCCAACTACCTTCAACCCTTCTTGCACAATTAAGTTTAAAATGTGTGTACAACAACACACATGGAAGAATTCACCATCACAATGTGACAAATTTTGAAAACAAGTTTCTCTTTTAAGGTTTTTACCAAAACATCGTTACTATAATTGTGGAAGTTGACGTTGAAAGTTGACGAAGAGAACAACAACAATGATCAAAGTTGTGGAAGAGAAGAAGAGAAAAGGAATAGTTGTGGTGTTTGACGAAGAGAAGATGATGAACTATGGTGTTTAAATCTCTTTTGATGTGGTAGGGCAACACTCTTGCAAAGAGAAGAGGAATAGTTGTGGTGTTTGACTAAGAAATGAAACGCGAACACGAACTCTGAACTGGCCAAATGAAGTGATCCTGACCTAATGCACCTGTAGATGATGAGGAACGTGAGTTTGAGTTCATAGGACTACATTCCCTTTTATCATGTTTAATTGTCGGATAATTCTATGTTTTGGCAATTTCAATATATGTATTATGTTAATATGGTTATTTTCCTTTTGGATAACTATATAAATATATTATATATTGAGAGTTATCTACTTTTTTTTCTACTAACTATGACATGTCTTTATTATCTGTATTTCACTATTATATGGGACAGTACAAAATTAATTTTATTATTGAAATAAAATAAGATTAAAGTGTTATATTGGTATTTATTGTCAATAAGTGAATTAAAAGTAATTTACAAACATATTTATAATTTATTTCAAAATTTATAATACTATAAACATTTCTTCTTAATACCAAAACAATATTATTTATAAAGAAATTAAAAATATTTTTTTTAAAATTGTTTCAAATGTTTCTCATTCTAAACTATTATCACAGATGACAAATAAGTAAATATTAGATTAATCTAATAGACTTTTCAATAATAATAATAATAATAATAATAATAATAATAATAATATTATTATTATTATTATTATTATTATTATTATTATTAAATTTGAATTTTCTCTAAACACAATCATCACCATTTTATTATCTGATATTTGAGTTGAGATATTAGTGGTGGATGTAATTAATGTGAAACAGAATATATCAAAATATCCATTGGTATAAATTAAAAAAGAATATATATAACTTTAATTTTGACATAATTGACTATAAAGTAATTCATTTACAAAATTGAAAATAAAATTTAATAATTTTACTAGTAAATATTTTATAAAATTACATTAACTTAAAGGATAATTAATTTTTTAATATAAATTTACACATTTACTGTGGATTGACTCAAAGGATGATTTGGTTTTTGAATTTTTTATATTACAATCAAGGTTTTGACATGTAAAAACTACATAATTATAATTAAAGATATGTAAAAATTGGTAAAAATTTAATAAAGAGTTTGTTGATGTAGGATTGATTATCTTGTTCCTTTTTATGATTATTGAATATGGTGTGAGTTTATTAAGAAAGCTAAATGAAATTATCACTGGACATTAAGATAGCATGTTATCTAGATGTGAAGGTTCTTTTCACAAAGCTCAAGAGAAGAAGATGATGGATTGATTCAAGGCAAAATAAGAATGGAAATGCATGAAATGGTAAAAACCCGAGACACACAAAGGAAGAAGAAAAGATAAAATGAAAAGGAAAGTAATGGTAAAAATGTGAGAAGCACGCTACTACAAGGCTAGGCTAGAAGTCATGACAACCTTAAAGATGAGTGGATGTGTGCCACCACTTACTATGCAAGATAAGGCTTAAAAGTATTCACTCCATAGGGAGGAAACTCTCATAAATGGTTGATACACAAAGGTGTTTAATTCTCCAAAATGTTGAACCCCTTTTACAAGTGTTAGAGGACCCCTTATATAGAAGTGTTTAGGAGCCTCTTAGCAAAAACAAATAAGCTAAAAAAAGGATTACAATGCAAATAACAAAACCTAGAGTCTAGAAAGTAGGTCAAAAAAGAAGCACATGGAGACATTCTAGAAGCCTTCTTGGGCAAGGCAAGGTGGATGCTCCTTCTAGATGTTTCCAGACTTCTTGGTGGCCAAGGCATGTGGTCATCCTTTCTAGATGTTTCTAGAAAGCTTTGCTCATTCTCTTTCCTCTACATGTGCTCTTCAAAAGCCACTTAAATGTGTCACTTGTTCTTCCTTATCCCACCTCTTAATGAACCTACAAAACAAGTTAAATTTGAATTAGCATGTTGGTTAAGGTTAAGCTAATCTTGGGTCAACAAGTCAACCCCAAAGTCAAGGTCAACAAGTCAACTTAAAAATAGTCAACCAAAACCAACTTTATGGAATTGAAACTAAAGTGATGCAAAATAAAGATAAAGAGGATAATGCCTTCACTTTTAACATGCTTCTAGTAACCCTCCTAGGGTTGGCATCCATGGAACTTGATTAGGTAGTCACATCTTCATCATTTGTGGTGGCTTATGAATCAATTAATCTTTAACCCAGTTCCAAGTCGTTTAACTAGCAGGTTCAATGAGTCAAGTTCAAATTGATCCACTTTAAAAAAAATTATTATTTTTTCAATGCTACCAAACTCAAACTCATGGTAAACTGAAGGTCATATATCAACTCGGGGCCATTTCAGGCCGAAGGCCAAAATGGGTTAGCCTAGGTTGAAGTTCAAGAAGGCATGTTTCGAATAGAAAATTGAGACGAACTCTTTTAGATCGAGGGCCGAGATGGTTGACCTAGACCAAAAGTCGGGACAAGCCAAACATTGAGACATGTTGAACGCGATCGAAGGTCGAAAAAGGTCAACTCAAGGCGAAAGTAAGGATGACCTTGCTAGGACTAAAGGTTGAGACTGGTGTTAAAGTTCTAAATAGACCAAAAGTAGAGACAGACCAACCAGAGCTGAATGTTGAGACAAGTTGGCCTTGACTGAAGTTTAACACTGGTCGGCCTAGGTTGAAGATCAAGATGAGTTTGGCGAGTCGTAGGTCGAGATGGGCCAACCCAAGGCAAAGGTCTAGATGCGCTAGTCTAGGCCACAGGTTGGCACGGGCCATAATTCAATCAATTTGACCTCAGTCAATATTCAACCGAGTCGCCGAAATTTGGCAACACCAAATTCGTCCCAATCGACCTATACCAAATTCAGCCTAGACCAAGAACAATATTCAGCAGACTCGGCCTCGACTAGAATTGAGTCATGTCAAAATTAAGTCTAATTCTGCTGAATCAGCAAGGGTCGATTTCAACGAGTCAACCTTGACTGAATTTTGGTCCATCTACACCATTTGAAATTTTGCCAAATTAAGTTCAGTTGGCCCCATCCAAGTCCACCTCGACCAAAATTTTTCTAAATTTTGCCAACTTGGACCCCACTAAAATTTATCCTAATTGGCCCAACCCAAATTCAGCCCCACCCTTAGCTGAAGGTTGAGACGGCTAAACCTAGATCGAAGTTCGAGATGGGCCAAATCTGATAAAAGTTAAAGGCAGGTAGAGTCACGTAGATTATCGAGACAGGTTAGACTGAGCCGAGACAAACTAGCTCTGGCCAAAAGCTAAGATAGTTAGATTGATGAGATGCCTCTAGCCAAGGGGCCTACAACAAGAGCAATGGCTATGAGGATACAAGAGGAATAGGCCTCCAATGCACAAACAAGGCCCAAGTTGAACTTCACATGGGCCAAGGAAGATGTGAAGACCTAGCCTATGACTCTTTATTTGTAAATATTAGAATAGGGTTTATTTTTGGGCCTTGTATTTTAGGCTTAGTAGAATAGGGTTTTGTTTGGGCCATGTATTGGGCCTTGTAGGGTTTTTTGGGCCTTGAAGTGAATTGGACCAAAGGAGAGTTGGGCTTGAAATTGGAGCATAAAAAAGGAGAGCACATTTTCAAGAGGATCTAGATCCTTCTTGCTCCAAGCTTGGTCACCAAGCTTCTCCTATGCGCCTACATGCAAGCTCCTTGTGACTTGCTTAGGTAGCAAGTCACACTTGCCTCATGCTCTCTTTTTGGCTTCAAATACCACATTCTAGATCCTTTTCCCTCCATTTTTCTAGATCACTTAGCTCTCCTTTTCTACTATAAATAGATAGCTTAAGACCCTTGTATTTTCATTCATGAATATAGTAGAGAAACTCTGTTGAGATGACTCCAGACTCCTATCTTTTTGTTAATCAACTTAGGCTAGAGTTCTCATTCTTGGTTTCCTCTAGCCTCCTTCCTTGAGTGTTGGCCCAACCTCACTTGAGAGCTTCTCCAAACACCATTCCCACACCACTCCTCCTCTCATCTTCTAGCTTTCGCACCTTCATCCTTCTGCATGGAAGTCTCATCAATTCCTCATGGCTTCTTCTTGGTTAACCTACTCTTGAAGATGGACTCATCATAGATAGAGCTAATCGAGACTGGTCAGCGCAACTTAGGCTGAAGGTTGACTTTTGCTGACATAAGATGAAGTTCGAGATGGGTCGGCCTGGGTCAAAGGTCAAGATGGGTCGTCTTGGGTTGAAGGTCAACCTGGGTCAATTTGGCTGAAAGTCGAGACAAGAAAGATAATAATATTAAAATATTTTGTCATCATAAAAATAAGTGAAAATATTTCATCACATACATGCATGATTTTTGTAAAATAGATAGAAGGTTACATTAGTCATTCAACTAACATTATTCATCTTCCTCCTCTATTAACATTTTTTCAAAAATCAAGACTACTTTCTACAAAGAAACAACTTCAGTATGAACATTTAATAACACCATTCAAGTAATTGTTTCTTTGATTGGTTAAAAAAATACGGTTTTCATTAAAAAGAAAGTGCTATTAAAAATCCGAATACAATTTTCAATAAAAAATATGGTTTTTAGTTAATTTATTTTTCAAGATTTTTTATGCAAAAAAAGAGGCCTTTGAATATAGTTTGATGAAGAAAAGTGTTAATAATGTATATCCTAAGGAAAATCTATATCATTAATTTTTAACATAACCTAATGTTGGCACAAGCAAGCTTGAAGCAAAGATTTGACAAAGCCAAGTGCATGAAGATAACATGTGTTTGATGAAGATTGATGAAGATCCACTTGAAGATTGTGTTTCTAGTATATTAAATATGGGAATAATGTGTTAAATGTAATAATTAGGTGTTATATGATGTTGGTAGGCTATATGACATAGGTTAGATGTCTTGTTAGTCTTAATGTGTCTCTTTTAATTTGTTAAAAGGAGTTTAACAAGTTAAAAGGCTTGAAGTATATAGTTTCTGGTATGAATGTATTCAATCAATTGAATTATTTTTCAATCGACTGATTTCACTTAAGTTTAGTGAAATCAGTTAACTGTATGGAAAATTCAACCAAATGATTTCACTTAAACCATATTATATATGTTATATTTTTAAGAGAAGAGGTGTAATTATGAGTTTTAGAGCGCGAAAACTTGTCATTCATCACTAGAAAACTCTCTCTCTCTTTGCAATACACAACTACAACGTGTTGATTGAAGATCTTTGTTGATTGAAGATCTTGGTTGATCTTGGAGGCATTTTGGCTTGTGAGTAGCTTGAAGAACACATGTATGGTTGGCTAGGGCGAGCCACCATAAGTTTTGAATATTCTTGTGCCTCTGGTTCTTTGCCTAATGTGATTTTAGGTCTGTAAGTGTGATTCTTGTAGGGTGTAAGCCTATATTTTTGTGTGAGTCAAAAATCTTGTGAGTTTCTTTGGTTCAGAAGTGTAATCTTGGTGTGTGATTTGTAAAACTTTTGAATATAGTGGAAACCAAGCTCAGGTTGTCCTAGTAAATTGGATGTAGCTTTGTGATTGAGTGATCCAATATAAAAACAACTATGTAATTCTCTTTCCTTTATCTCACTCACTTTGACTCACTCTAAAAACTCAAGAAAACCAAGGAATCCACTCTTTGTTATGCTTTAATGCGTTCTTGTGTAATTTGAGGTTGTATACTTGTTAGAAATATTTTTTGGAACAAGTCTTGTATATAAAAGTTTATTATTTGAGTTAAATCTGCGAATTCTATATTCTGCATAAATTCCCAGGATTTTAGTCAACTGATTTGAAATTTTAATCGACTATTTCATAGCTGAAGAACAAATTGGTCGACTGTTTTATTTTTTGACTGATTGAAAGTGTATAGTTTCTGCATCTTTTAAATTCTAATTCTCCAATTATTTGATTCAAGTGAAAGGGATTTTATGCTTTCGAAAAAGTTTTAAATAGGCAAGTCAACCCCCCTTCTTGGCTTAAATCAACATTTCAAAACTAATAATGGGTATCTAGAGTAAGGTTCTTGAAATATATTCAAGTTTAATCAAAAATCTTTTCAAATGGCTGAAAATAAACTCCTTTTTGCTGAAGGTGCCTCTATTCATAGGCCATCTATGTTTAGTGGCATAAACTATCAGTTTTGGAAAATAAAAATGCAAATTTTCATTGAATCTATAGACAAAGAGATTTGGGATGCAATAGTTAATGGAACATGTACTCCTAAATGTCTTGTAAAAATAAGCAGGTAGACAAGCCTTGGACTGAATGGACAGATGAAGAAAGGAGAAGAGCTCAATATGACTACAATGCAAAGATTATCATCATTTCATCTTTGAATATGGATGAATATTTTAGGTTCTCCCAATGCAAGAGTGCAAAGGAAATGTGGGATGTACTAGAGGTTCACTCACATTGTTAACCATCTCATAGGTCTAGGCAAGGAATTTGACAAAGAGGAGCTAAACATCAAAGTGCTAAAGTGTCTTGATAGAAGTTGGCAACCGAAGGTGACTACCATATCAGAATCTAAGGATTTATTCATCATCACCACAACTGGACTGTTTGGCAAACTAAGAGAGCATGAGATTGAAATGCAAAGGCTAATTGAGCTTGAGTCAAGTGAGAAAAAGGTGAAATAAAAGACAGTTGGTTGAAGGGTTACCAAAATTTAAGTTTGAGAAGGATGGGATATGTGAAGCATGCCAAAGGGGAAAGCAAACCAAGGTTTCCTTTAAACCCAAAAATTGTATTTCAACTGAAAGACCCTTGGAATTGCTTCACATGGATCTATTTGGTCCTTCTAAAACTATGAGTCTTGGTGGAAACTATTATGCATTGATTATTGTTCATGATTTCTCTAGATTTACATGGACTTTATTTCTAGCTGCCAAGAATGAAACATTTTATACTTTTAAGAAACTTGCCAAGGTTTTAGAAAATGAAAAAGGTTCTAAAATAGTTTCTCTAAGGAGCGATCATTGTGGAGAGTTTCAAAATGAAAACTTTGAGCACTTTTGTGAAAAACATGACATTAAGCATAACTTTTTAGCTCCTAGAACTCCAGAACAAAATGGAGTGGTTGAGAGAAAGAACAAATCATTAGAGGAACTAGCTAAAACCATGCTAAATGAAACCTCATTGCCTAAGTACTTTTAGGCTGATGTAGTCAACACATCTTTATATGTTTTAAACTATATGTTGATAAGGCCAATTTTAAAGAAAACACCTTATGAGCTTTTCAAAGATAGAAGGCTTGCTCTAAATCACCTAAACGTATTTGGTTGCAAATGTTTTATCTTGAAAAATGGAAAAGAGCAACTTGGCAAATTTGACTTAAAAACGGATGAAGGCATCTTTCTAGGCTATGCTATAAATAGTCATGCATATAGGGTTTACAACAAAAGATTAATGATTGTTGAAGAGTCTGTGCATGTTGTATTTAATGAAACTAACCCAATGCAGCAAGATCAAAGACCTAAGATTGCAAATGAAAAAGACATGTTGCAAGAAAATCAAAGTGTTGCAGAAAAGGAATCTATTACAGGAAATCAGCTAGTTGAAAAGGAAATTCAGTCAGCTGAAAAAGCTGCAAAGAACATCTTACCCAGGAGTGGATTGAACCCAAAGGATTATCAAAGGACAACATAATTCGTGATATAAAACAGAGAGTACCTAGTAGACGCAAGCTTGTATTCTTTGAACATGTTGCATTTGTTTTTCAATTTGAACCTAAGAATGTGAATGATGCATTAGGTGATAGTAATTGGGTTGTTGCTATGCAAGAAGCTTAATCAATTCACTAGAAATTATGTGTGGTCGTTTGTTCCTAAAACTAATGAAATGAATGTGATTGGTACTAAATGGGTGTTTAGGAATAAAATGGATGAAAATGGTAACATTGTTAGGAATAAGACTAGGCTAGTTGCTAAAGGTTATAATCAAGAGGAAGGTATTGATTTTGATGAAATATATGCACCTGTAGCTAGGCTAGAAGTTGTGAGGTTATTGTTAGCATATGCTTGCATGTGTAATTTCGAACTTTCTCAAATTGATGTGAAAAGTGCATTCTTGAATGGTTTCTTAAATGAAGAAGTGTATGTATCACAACCCCCAACTTTGAAGATCACCTTTATCCTAATCATATTTTCAAATTAAAAAAAGGCCTTGTATGGTTTGAAACAAGCACCACAACAGTGGTATGCTAAGCAGTTTTCTATTATCTAAAGTCTATATGCTAGAGGTGTTGTTGATAAAACATAATATTGTAATCTATTACATATTAAGAAAAGAAGATACTACCAAAATTACTACATTACCCATTTTCTTTTATTGACACGTGTCATTAAAATTAGTTTTTTCGTCATTTTAAAACTCTGGTACAAAAGGACCCGGGTTCAAATCCTACAAAATTCAATTTGTTTTTGTTTTTTTATTTATTTATAATTATAAATAATATTATTATTTGTAATATTTTTATAAGTATTAGTATTTCTAATTATTAATAATATTATTACTATAAATGTTATTTATAGTGATAGTAGTAAAATTATAACAAATATAAATATTATTATAATAATAACAATAATTGTTATTATTATTATTATTATTATTATTATATGTTACTATTATATATTATTGTTATTAGTATTATTAATATTATTAGTAGTAAAGTTATTACTTTTATTTGTAATATATAATATTATTATTATTTATATATTTTTGTTAGTAATTACGTCTCAATTTTTATTATATTATGATAAATTATTTTTTTGTATTAAACTTAAAAAAAAATATAGGTATATTGATAAATATATGATTAGTTTAAAATTTCACTCCAACATTTCATTGTTGATGTTCATACCTATTCAAATTTGAAGGATTTGTCGACCATTATTGAATTATGTCAATCTTTGATAAAAACAAACAAATTAAATATATTTTACTTGATTGATTGTCCAATTGTCTAATTCATTTTATTTAACTTTTAATCTTTCATTTTCTACAACGAAGATTATCAAAACAAAATTCGGAATAAGATGAAAGATGAATTTCTTGAACACAATATGGTTATTTACATTAAAAAGGGAATAACTGGAGATTTTTATTCCAAATAAATTATTGATGAGTTCAAAATTTTTTACTATAAATTATTTTGGCTCCTCCAACATTATTGGTCAAGATCCATCACGGGTTATTATTATCAACTATAATTAATAATCATTATTACTATCAACTATAAATATTATTATCATTACTATTAATTATAATTATTTCTATTATTATATTACTAATATTATTATATTACTAATATTATTATATTACTACTACTATTATTATTATTATTAAGAACTATAATTATTATAATAGTTATTATTATTATTATTGTTTTTATTTTTATTGTTATATACATATTTAACTTTTACTTACTATGTATCATGTTTCAATTACTTGTCATTTTTATTTGTTTTGTTGTTCATTTATCTTTCCATTTGAAAAATTATTTCAATTTAAAAAAATAGTTACTAAAATTAGTAAAATAATAAAACTGAAAAATAATTTTTTTATTATAAATCATTATTTAAATTTAAAATATAATAATTAAGAGGATAAAATTGATAAAATAAGAAGGACACCAAAGATGTTTATCTCTTTACATATGTAGTTGTATTAATATTAATATTATTATTATTAGTAGTATTAGTATTATTTTCTTTTATCACTATGCAATATTACTATAGTGGTATTATTATTATTATTATTATTATTATTATTATTATTATTATAGTTAGACACATATTTTACTTTTATTTACTACGGGATCATATTTCAATTACTTGCTTTTTGTATTTGTTTTGTTATTCATTTTATCTTTATATCTTCGTATTTTTTGAATTGAAAAAAAAAAATAGTTACTAAAATTACTAGAATGATACAAATAATATTTTAGTATGAATAATAATTCAAATTTAATAAATAATAATTAAAAGGATAAAATTGTAAAAACAAAAAAAGGACATAAAAAATGTGTATCTCCTTATATACTTAGTTAGTGTATTATTATTATTATTATTATTATTATTATTATTATTATTATTATTATTATTATTATTATTATTATTATTATCACAGTTGAACACACATCTTAATTTTATTTACTACGAGATCATACTTCAATTTGTTGTCCTTCTTAATTGTTTTGTTGCTGATGTATATAGGTATATATAATTATAGATTATTAGTATGTCAACATTAGCCTTAGTATTTGCATTGGCATTAATATTTATAGCATAAACATCATTATTACTATTATCATTTGTTTGTTATTATTAGTATCATCATTATTTTTATTATTATTATTATTATTACTATTCATAGTGATGTTATTAGTACAAGTATTTTTTTTAATTATAAAAAATATTATTATACTAAATACTTTTGCTAAATAGATTTTTAATCTTTTAAACATTTTATAATTTATAATTTATATTATTATTATTATTAATAATGGTTAAATAAATATAATAACAATTATTTATTATTTTAAACAAATTTGAAATAAATAAAAAATTGTGCGTACATGCATGTGTAAATATACTGTTATAATTATTTTGTAAAATCAATTTACTGCACCATATTGTGATATTAATTTTATTTATTATATTTAAAATTGAATTTACAACTTCATTTCATGATATTTATTATTTTATTTTTATATTATTGTTATTATTATTATTATTATTAGCTTTAATAATAATAATAATAATAATTATTATTATTATTATTATTAACTATAATTATTGTTATCAACTATAATTATTATGATCAGTATTACTACTAACTATATGTATTATTATTATCATTATTATCTACAATTATTTCTATTATTATATTACTATTATTATTATTATTACTACTACTATTATTGTTTAGAACTATAATTATTATAATAGTTATTATTATTATTATTATTATTATTATTTTTGTTATTATGGTTAGATACACATTTTACTTTTACTTATTATCTATGAATCATGTTTCAATTACTTTACCCTTTTATTTGTTTTGTTGTTTATTTATCTTTACATTTGAATAATTATTTCAATTCAAAAAAATAGTTACTAAAATTAGTAAATAATAAAACTGAATTTTTATTTTATTTTAAATAATTATTTAAGTTAAAAATATAACAATTAAGAGGGTAAAATTGAAAAAACAAAAAAGGACACCAAAGATGTTTATCTCTTTATATATGTAGTTGTATTATTATTATTATTATTATTATTATTATTATTATTATTATTATTATTATTATTATTATTATTATCACTACACAATATTATTTTAGTGTTATTATTATTATTATTATAGTTAAACACACATTTTACATTTATTTACTATGGGATCATATCTCAATTACTTGTACTTTTTATTTGTTTTATTGTTCATTTTATTTTTATATTTGTGTAATTATTTGAATTAAAAAATTAGTTACTAAAATTATTAAAATGATAACATGGACAAATAATTTTTATTATGAATAATTATTTTAATATAACAAATAATAATTAAGAGGATAAAATTGTATAAATAAAAGAGGACACAACAAATGTATATCTCTTTATTTATGTAGTTATTGTATTATTATTATTATTATTATTATTTTTATCACCATGAGATATTATTATAATAGTATTATTATTATTATTATAGTTAGACACACATCTTAAATTAATTTATTACAGGATGGTATTTCAATTACTTCTCATTTTTATTTATTTTGTTGTTAATATATATCTTTATATATAATTATAGATTATTATAGTTGACAATAGTCTTAGTATTAGCATTAATATTAATATTTGTAGCATAAATATTATTATTATTGGTATCATTACTATTCATAATGGTGTTATTATTATAAGTGTGCTTTTTTTTAATTATAGAAAACGTTGTCATACTAAATACTTTTGCTAAATAGAGTTTTAATCTTTTAAAATTTTTATAATTTATAATATATATTAATATTATTATTAGTATTTTTAATGGTTAAATAGATATAATAACAATTATATTATTATTCTAAAAAAATTAAAATAAAAAAAAAAACAAAAAAAAAATGTTCGCATGGATCATAGACTATTATAATTATTTCATAAAATCAATTAATTGTGTTATATTGTCATATCAATTCTATTTATTACATTTAAAACTGAAATTATTATTGCATCACTTAGATTTACTATTTCATTACTTTAATAACAACATTTACAACAATATAACTTAATTTTCATAATATTTCATTACATAATACTTTCATTATTTTATTATTTTAATATACAAAATAAAACAAATACGCACCTACGCACGGATCAATATACTAGTTAATTTATTAAAAAAATATTAGTAGTAAGAAAAATTATTTTTAAGACCTTCGTTCTAAAGACCTAAAAAAATTATTTTATTTACTTTACCCTTTAGCATGGAGCACGTTTTATCATACAAATTGACCATTTTAATTGAACTATGTATTATGAATATTGCTAATAATGAATTATATGCTTAAAGAAAATAAACATTGATACTAAAATTTGTGTTCATATAACATTGTAACAAATCTTCTATTATTGTTTGGTGATAAGTTTATAT
>Ga0214542_1010142_pt1 | contig 13982 bp, 11 predicted proteins | sample CNSS1metaG_FD_160096 | JGI IMG/M metagenome (GOLD analysis project Ga0214542, IMG submission 160096) | Root nodule microbial communities from cowpea collected in UCLA plant growth center, Los Angeles, California, USA - CNSS1 | ecosystem: Host-associated > Plants > Roots > Nodule | place: USA...
TAAAAAAAATTTATCATATATATATTTTTTTTTTGAGATTTATATATATATATATATATATATATATATATATATATATATATATATATATATATATAAAATCATTACATCTCTGCCAAAAGGGACTCCTAAAATTTTTGTGTGTTATGAAACAGATTATAGAAGTCGTTTCATGTTTTTTAGAAATGGATTACAAAAGTCGTTTCTTGCATTGTTTATGTGAAACGGATTACAGAATCTGTTTCATGTTTTTTATAAACGGATTCTGAAAGTCGTTCTGTATTTATTGTTTTTTTTTATATGAAACGAATTGCATGGTGGTGATATTCAAAACTGATTGCATGATTCACATTCAAAAATTCACCTCACTCAAGCACACAATATACACTCACTCACAAACTCACGCACAACACTGCACTCACTCACCAACACACTAAATCCACATTCAATACCAACACACTAAATCCACAATCAACACGCACATAAACACATAAACAACATTATTCTATTTCATAACGAAAACAAAAGATTAGGGTTAATAAAACGTCAAGAACCCTTCATTTAAAATTTTCAAAAAATGCATTTAAAAATTTCAGAAATGGAATACGTGATCCGTTTCAGAAAAGTATGAAACAGATCCCAAAATCCGTTTGAAAACAAAACATGAAACTTTATGAATCCGTTTCATACTTTTCTGAAATGGATCACGTATTCCGTTTCTGGAAAAAAAGTTTAAAATTTGTGAAACGGAATTTTTAATCCGTTTCAGAAAAATATGAAACGGATTCCAAAATTCGTTTCATAAAACAAAGACATGGAAACTTATGAAACGGATTTCGAAATCTGTTTCATACTTTTCTGAAACGGATTACGAATTCCATTTCTGGAAAAAAACTTTAAAATTTGTGAAAGGGAATTCGTAATCTGTTTCAGAAAAGTATGAAACGGATTCCAAAATCTGTTTCATAAAACAAAGACATGGAAACTTATGAAACGGATTTCGAAATCCGTTTCATACTTTTCTGAAACGGATTACGAATTCCATTTCTGGAAAAAACTTAAAATTTGTGAAAGGGAATTCGTAATCTGTTTCAGAAAAGTATGAAACGGATTCCAAAATCCGTTTCATAAAACAAAGACATGGAAACTTATGAAACGAATTTCAAAATCCGTTTCATACTTTTTTGAAACGGATTACGAATTCCGTTTCTGAAAAAAAATATAAAATTTGTCAAACGGATTTTGAAATCCATTTCGCTTTTTATTGAAACGTATCACGAAATCCGTTTCATAGAATAAAAAGGAAAAAAATGCAAAACTAATATTAACATTCCAATCATTCAAATCAAATTCGAAGAGGCTAACCTGCAGAGAAGATAAGAGAAGAGCTTTCCAGGAAAAAAAATGAATGAAACTCAACCTCTCACAGGTAACACCTTTAAGCACAGAAGAGAATGGAGGACAGTGACAATGAGAGAACAAAGAAGAGAGCTTTCAAAAATAAAATTAATGAAAGTGAACACACAAACCTCAGACCAGGGACCACCACGAGAGAATGAAGCAGAGAAAATTAAACCTCGGACCAGGGACCACTATGAGAGAATGAAGCAGAGAAAATTAAAATGAAGGCACTGGACCACAGTGAGAATTAAGAAGAAACAGAGAACAAACGGGAAGAAACAGATAGAATGAAGGTATGAAATAATTTAGTCATATTTAGGCGAGTCGGTCCTAACCTAAATTTGGCATAATTCAGTCGAGTTGGTCATGACCAAAATTTGGTCAAGTCGGCACTTGCCCAAATTTAGCCGTATTGGGTCGAGTAAGTCCCGAACGAAATTTGACTATATTCAACTTAGTCAGTTGTGATCGAAAATTGGCCATGTTCAGTCAAGTCGGTCCCGACCGACGAATTTAGTGGAGTCAACTCTGACCAAAATTTGACTGATCAGGCCCAGGCCCAAATGTGGCCATATTTGGCCAAGTCGGCTCTGGCCAAAATTTGGCCGTATTAGGCAAAATCGGCCCTGGCCGAAATTTAGTCGAATCCAGTCAAGTCGATCTCGACTGAAATTTTGTCAAGTCGACCTTGGCCCAAATTTGGTCACATCGTCTCCGACCGAAATTCGGTCGAAAATCATCCAAGTTCATCCCATTCTGAAATTTGGCCTCGTTGGTCTCGACAAAAAATCTGTCAAATTCTATGGTGTCAGCCCTATGGACACAAGTTTTAAAAAATTTAATTTGAATTTATTTTATGAAAAATGGATTTTTGGATTTTGAACTTGATAGAAATATTTAGATCTAGATTTAAACTTGATCTAAATATTTGGATCTGGATTTTTAAAAAATCCAATCTATTTTTTTTGAAAAAATGGATTTGGATCGAAAATATAATCCAATTATTTGGATCCAAAATGGATGTGGATTGGATCATTAAAAATTCAATCCATGATCACCCCTAATCGAAACTACCAATTTCTCTAAATATACAATAAATGTTAAAGATTTTGTAAATACAAGTTACTCAGTTACACGATGGGAAATATAATTAGGGATATTTTTCACCCAAAATTTGCGATTTTTTTCATTCATATTTATAAGTAGGGATGGTAACGAGCAATGGAGGATCTTGACCAAGAGTTTTGAAGGGGATAGAATAATATAATTTTTTTATCATTTGATTGGACCATTATAGTATAACACTTTGAAAAATGACTTTTCTATAAAATAATTGGATCGTTAAATTGGATTATTAGTATAATGCTTTAAATACTTTAAAAGATGTGAAGAAATATAATTTAACTTGTTTTCAGCTTCACGTGTAGCTTCCCTTTTACTACTCCTACAAAATAAATTCATTATTTTATTCTTCATCGATATGCTTTTTTTCAAATATACTAAAAAATAATTTATCATAATCTAATAAAATATTGAGAGACATAAGTATTAGAAGAAAAATATATTATAATCAAGTCACAATTAAAAATCGATTATAAAAAAACATATAATACATGATTTTTTTTTCTTCTATAATCATAAAAAGTAAGTATACAAAAGGCTCATGAGATAAAAAATAATTTTAATAACTATTAAAGTAATATTTCATCATCAAGTGAGACAAGAGAGAGTTACATTTTTTTTCTTCGAGAAATGAAGGAAACAAATGAGAAATGAGAGCAAACATAATGAGTATGTGTCTAACTTCATTTTTTCTTCAAAAAAAAACATATGATAGTGAGAGATGAGTACAAGTTTGTCAAAATTTTAAAAGCCAATGACAGAAGAAAATAAAAAATATTTTAATAAATGTTTGATTTAATTACTCTTTTGGTTATTGTTTCCAAAAATGTAAGTTGATCTTCCAATTCTTTTACTTTCGATTTAGTGGCAATTTGATATTTTTATACAAAAATAGATACTAGAAGACTAATTAAACCTAAATATTTTTTTATATTTATTATTTATTAACATTAAATATTGTATTTTATAAAATAAATAAAGAGACACAATTTAATCATCATCAATTTCTAAAATATACCATATATAATTTTAAAATTTTCAAAATTTTAAAAATTAAAATATATATATATATATATATATATATATATATATATATATATATAATTTTGGAAAAAATAAAAAAATATTTGGGGGGGCCTAGGCCCCTCCCTGCTCCTAACGGGGCGGGGCGGGGACGGGTTTCACTATCCCATACCCATCCCCGTATCCAAATCCAACGGGTATCAAACTTTTGTCCAATCTCCATCTCCACCGGGTAACGAGTATAATCTCATACCCATACCCATACCCGTACCCGTTTTCTTACTACTTTAATATTAATTTTAATCATTTTTTATAAAATAATAAAAAATTACGGTAAAGGAAACATAATATTATCAAATATTCAATATTATCAAATACTTTGAAATAAATTATAATTGTTTACATTTTATATTAGAATACCAAATAAAATTTCATGAGAACCAAAACAATTTATTAATTTTGCAAACATTAATGAAACCTAGTTGATAATTTTAAAAATATTTTTAAAAAAATATAAAAGGAAAAAAATTCAAATTAAAATATATTTTAAATGTTTTTTTACTTCATTTTTTTAAATTATAGTGAATCTATTTTTTATACACTAATAAAAGTTATAATACATCACTTGATCAAAATGACGCAAAGAACAAATAATAAACATAATAATAAAATTTTAACATAGATCTTGTATCTTTTGAACCTCAATATATGTTGGATGGTGGTAAAAAAATATTCATGGCAATTACATTAAATTTTTATATTGTAGTAAATAAAAATTATTTATACAATTATCGTGAAAAAATTAAAGTATGATTATAATGAGTTAGAAAATAAAAAATAATTAGATAAAATTTATCGAAATAGTGTTCTATATGATGAAAATAAACAAAAAATAAAAATATTAAAAAATAAACAAATGTGTGTCTTATAAACAATTTAGAGATTATTGAAAGGAATTGCACAAAGGAAAACAAATATATAATTAATGGTATGATAAGATGAAAATTTTATTAGAGATCTAAGAAAACTTTTCAAATGTCAACATATATACTCAATGGTTGATAAAAAAATGACGCAAAGAACAAATAATAAACATAATAATAAAATTTATCATAAATCTTGTATCTTTTGAACTCCAATATATGTTGGATGGTGATAAAAAAATATTCATGGCAATTACATTAAATTTTTATATTGTAGTAAATAAAAATTATTTATACAATTATAGTGAAAAAATTAAAGTATGATTCTAATGAGTTAGAAAATATAAAATAGTTAGATAAAGTTTATCGAATTAGTATTCTACATGATGAAAATTAAAAAAAATATTAAAAAAGTAACAAATGTGTGTCTTATAAACAATTTAGAAACTATTGAAAGTTATCGCACAAAGAAAAAAAAAGTATAATTAAGGGTATGATAAGATGAAAAATATCTTAGAGATTTAAGAAAATTTTTCAAATATCAACATATATACTCAATGGGTTGAGAAATAACAAAAATTGTTTTAGCGAAAGAAAGAGTTCTTCAAATGAAACAAAAATTAATAATAATAGGTAAAAATTTTCTTTTTATATTACCTAGTAATGAAAGGTTTATGCTATTAAACACTTAAATTGAGAATATTAAACATTCTCATGTGAAAGAAAAATATACAATAAATAAAATATTAAAAAATAATAAAAATATTCAAATGTTAAGCATAATTTTTTTTTAATTGACATACATCATTTTAACATAATTACATAAAGGGTATGATAAGATAAAAAATATATTGGAGATGCGAATGAGTTTTATGACAAACCAAATATTTAGAAGAAATAAAAAATAGAAAGAATATATATATATATATATATATATATATATATATACGGTTAATTAATTAATTGTGAATATTTTAATAATTTAAACGAGGATGAAGATACAGCGGGGACGAGTATTATGGTGGGGATATATACATCTACATCCCCATCCTCATACCCAATTGAAAAAATCGGAGATTCCCCATACCCATACCCATACATACCCATACCTAGTCAATGCGGGGATTCCCGTCAAAACAGGGACGGGTTCGGGCAATACCCACGGGGACGGGTTTATTTGCCATCTCTATTTATAAGTTTGAAAAATAATAATTTTAAGTCATATTTAGAGTAATGTTTAGTTAGTTATTTGTATAAAAAAAAACTATATGTAGTATTATAATTAAAGTCTAGAGTTTATACAAAGTAAATGAAATTGCCAAAAGAAAATATATTTTTTCTCATTATGTTCATTTCACTTCATATTTGTATAATACTTTCATAATGTCTTTTATCTGTCTTTTTCATCTAACTCCGTGTATTTCCCATCTCATTTTCCTTTTTTTCCCTCCATCTTGTAGAGATGGTGATAAGAATATAAAATGAAATGAGAATAATAATATTAATATAACTATTTCTTTTTTATCACTCCATGACACCGGTTTTTCTCAGAAACCCTCATTTTTTTTATGGAATTAGGTGATACTTATGAGAGATTAAAAAGAAAAAGAAAATAAAATTACAATAATAATAAAAAAAAGGAAAGAAAATGAAAATAATGCAAGGATACGTAACAAAAGAGAAACAATGAAAAATAATAGCCATATTTTTAAATTTGTATCAAGTTAACTAGATCAACTTTTTATATTTTTTCTCATCTCTTTATACATGTTTATATTTTAAATTATTAAAATTATTTTTATTTATTATGTAATCTAAAAAACTTATTCCATTTGATCTCTTTCATTATTGGTTTTCATTTCATTTGAAGAATTATTATTATTATTCCTCAACTTAATTTTTATTTATTTTCTCTCAATCATTTGACTCATAGATCCTTATGGAACTCTTGTATCCTTATAAAACTATTCCTCTTAACACAATCTTAACTACACACTCTCTTTTTATGCTATTCATTCCAATATCCTATTGTATTTTAGAAAACGTAAACCGAATAATGTCATTAAATTAATACCCTTTTATTAGGGCACATATTTGACCATTTCAACTCTTTTATAATTGAGTTGTTGTTTATTCGTTAAATCGTTATCAAATGTTTTACTTGCAGTTACTCAATCATTAAACACTTGATTTATTAACTTATGTTCTCTTCTCTCTCACGTCATTAGTTTTGTTTCATTTAAATAACTTTTCTTTGATTACTCATTTTTCATTTTCTCTTTCAATGGTTCAATTTTTTAATATCGACAAAGTTGATTGAAATTTCAAAATACTTTCTCTCCCAACATTTCAAAAAAATTAATAGATACATGAAATTTCAATTATGTGTATTTACTTTTTCTTGATATTTAGCATAAAAGTATGTTTGTACTTTTAAAATGGAATATTTTTATCATATTTTATTTTTTTTAGAAAATATTTAATTACGATAACGAAGTTAAGATACAAATTCAAATTCAATACAAGAATATGTATAAACTTTTATATGGGAACATATAAACAACATTGATTTGAGTCTATTGTTATTTCAATTAGAGATAATAATGTGAGACGGATCAGCTCGCAGGCTCGCAAGAAAAAGTATTGGACGAACTAAGTATTTTAGTCTGTTAACCCACTTAGGTATCTCTCGCTTAACCCACATCTCACGTGGACCAACGACGAACTGACACACATTGGTCCACATTGACTTAAATCTCTAAAATTTAGTGACACCAATACAATAGATCATGTGGGTTTCTTATAAGCAAGTTGTTCATTAGAGTTTTTTTCTTTAGTCCATCCAAATAAACTATATTGTTTATGTTTCTTCCCTTATTTGAATCTTCAAAGTCATTTTTATTTTCAACATACTTGTACTTAAACATTAAGAATTATAAAATTTCAATAATACTTTTTTTTAAGAAATAGACTTATAGTTTTTTATTTACTAATTAAATTAAATAAAAATAAGGTTATTAAAATCTTACACCTTGGTGAACAAAAATACAAAATAAATAATTTCTCATGTGAGTCGTTGGTTGCCTTGCAAATTCGCAGGCCAAACATTATGCGAGACAACTAAGAGAAATTAGTCTATATTTCTGATGCAAGATGGGCCACTTCAGTCCGCTTTTTACGTGCCAAATGTGGGATAAGCTAAAATGAGGCAGACCGCATTGTCATCCATAATCCCAAGAAATACTCTATTATTTATAAAATAATATGAGCAAAGACAAATCCGAAGTTACACAAATCCAAAAGAAAATGACTAAATTGAAGTTTAGGCGATAACTTTATTTATTTTTGCTTAACTTAATCCTTTTTTGTACTTATCAACCAAATTAACCTATTTTAAGGCCATGGAACAACATCTTTATTAACAAATATTGGTTCAACTTCTACCTCGATTTACTCACAATCACATCTTAAAATTATTTTTGTTCTAATACTAACATGTTTAACTTAACTAAACAATATCAAACATGAAGAGAAAGTCTTTTGAAGAGGATGGCGGGAGAAGTTCAACACAGATAAAACATAAGTTCAACTTAGACATAAGAAATTAACATCACCTCCGGTCTAAAATCACAACGAACTTATGACTCTTTACTTTTATATTATACTTAACTTTTTTATTTTTACTTTACGTGAGATTTATACTCACATTTAAAAATTCCAATAAAACATAATGAAAACCTTTTTGCATGCCATTAGAGTGTTGTCCTCTGTAATTTAGACATGGTGACAATATATAGGAGGCATGGGCAAGAAGATTGTTTGATTGAGTAAGAAGTTTTGAAATTTGCAGAGAAGCCCTATTGGTTGTTGTGATGAGGTTGTCCCTGAGCAGGGACTATATATACACCTTTTACCCCTTTCCTTCTGGGAACACATTATATTCCTCTGCTTCTGGGGACAGAAACACTTTTAGCAGAAAGAAACAGCCACTTCCCAACATATATTCACCCTCTGCTCTCTTTAGAATCAGTGTATGTGCAAGGTAACATGAAAGAGAAACGAATATGCCATTTTCAAGAGCTTGGAAACTCACACAACCTTTACTTTGCAGCAAATCACAGACTCCAATTCCTTCACTCTCCAAACCTCACAATTCTCTCTTCAGTCACATCTCTCTTCTCTTCTCTACTCACATGCAATACCCTACTTTCACATGCAAAAGATTCCCAAACCCTAACCTCTCCCTCTACACCCTTTTACATCAACCTATAATGTTTTTTTTTCATGTTTCAACCAAATTCTTCATAAATAAAGTAGTTTTTTTTTTTCATTAACTTATCTGAATAAGAATTCAAGTAAACACTTTACAATTTAACGGAAGGAGTTCATTTGTTTTATAGAGCAACATGGTGAAACAAACCCTAATTCATGTCACAACTGCAAAACGGTTTGAGGCTGTTAAGCGATGAACTTTGGTCCCACGAGACGGCGTCGTTTGGATGTGCCGTTGTGTTGTAGCAGAGAGTTCAACGAACTGTGCAGGAAGTGGATCGATTCAACGCCGTGATCTTTGTCGGTGGCCACCACGAGAACGTTGCGGGTTCTTCCGCCGAGCGTTGCGATTTCGGCTTTGAGCGTTTTGAGGTGCAGAGACTTGAGGATTTCGACGAGGTCGGGGATGAGGTCGGAGCGGTCCTCACAGCACAACGAGGCCTTGAATATGACTCGTCCGTCACCGCCACCCTCGTCACCGCTGGTGGACAGAACGGAGATCTCGTCGGTCTCCGAAGGAAACGTTTCGGAATTGGTTATTTCAGACATCCGCTGCTTCAACTCCCTCAACCTTTCGACCACCTTAGCCAAGAGTGAAGCCTTGTCGGTCTGAACAAAGTGGTTCAAAAGCTATTTCACTTTCTCGAAGGTTCAAAAAAAGCATGAAAGAATCCTAGGGTGGAAGAAAAACAAGAAAAAGGCTACACAACAAGCGAGCAGAAAGTAGAATGTAAAATTGTGAGAGAATTGAAATAGAAGAAAAAGATCAATTTTTTTTCCTTCTTATTTTACTTTTAAAAATACTTACTTTATGAAAAAAGATTTAATTTTGAGTGATAAAATTGTATATAATTTATGTGGGGTTATGTTAGAAAACATCTTTACGATGGAAAATAAAAGAATATTCAAAAGGGTCTTATGATTAGATTCATGCATACACAATTAACTTGCTCCTTTTTATCTATTTGTTTTGTTTTTTCTGATTAAGATGAAGTAATATGAAATGAGTTAACTATCATAGTCAAAAGGTGCAGTTAGTCAAAAAAGTATGCAACCTTTCTGAAAAAAAGAGAAGAAAAGCCAAACATTTGACATTATATTGCTGTCACCCTTTCACACTCTTTGTTGTCATTGCAATTGTTTTCTCAATGCCCTCAAAACTAAACGTTGATGATGCAAATATATCAGCATGAACGAAGATTGATATAGAGTAAATTACCTTGGAGTTACAAGGAAGAAGAGTGCGAAGCTTATTGAGGTGTGCGTTGATTCTTTCCCTTCTTCTCTTCTCAGCCTCTTTGTGGTTCCTCAAAGCAGCAAGGGCTTTATCTTGAAGAGGTGGTGCATGAAATGGTTCCAAAGGGTAAGAAGAAAAGGAAGCAGAGAAGCTTTGTTGCATGGTGGATGATTCAGGTTTAGGGAAGAAAGAATGATTGGTGTTTGAAAGGAACTGATAGAGCTCAGAGTTCTCCATGTCTACCTGATGCTGAATATCTCAGATAGATGAGTAGCTAGTGTAGGTTTGAGGTCAATTTCTGAGAGAAGGTAACAAGAACATGTGTGTGTGGTGGGTGTGTGAGAGAGAGTGTGTATCTTATAGTTTCAGGTTTTGTGAGTGGTCTTTCATACTTATGGTTGTGCTTTTTAAGTGACCCCAAGAGAGAGCCCTGTCACAAGTGTGAAATGAAATTCAAGACTCAATCTTGCAGACACAACTTTCGGTGCTATTTTTTGTAAGAGACATGTTTTTAGTACATCGCGAGATTGAATTTTTTAATTTAAAATATATTTCTTAAACTTTAAAAATAAATATATAGTTATTTTAATTTAATAACTAATTTATTTTTATATATTAAAGAGTTAAATATGTTTTTGATCCCTCAAGTTTAAGTGAATTTTGAAAATGTGTGAATTTAGTCAATTTTACCAAATTTTGTTAAGTTTATTTGACTTTTAAACGCATTTCATGATAATATTTGAGTTAACATTGAAGCAAAAATGTGTCAAACGATGTAAAAAATTCAAATATTATTATGAAATGCGCTTGAAACGTCACATAAACTTAACAAAATTTGATTAAAATGACTAAATTCACGCATTTTTAAAAATGAATGACTAAATTAGTCAAAAATTTTAAAAAGTGACTAATTTCAAATTTCACTAAAACGTAAAGGAAAAAAACATATTTAATCCTGTATTAAATTATGTTTGAAACAAATATTTAATTTATTTACACAATTTATCATTTTTTATTTCAAATGTCAAAATAAACCATTATTTAACATCTGAAGAAAAGTTAATATTATCGAGTTAAAATAGTTAGAACTATTATTTTTTAAGTTGAAACTAAAATACATTAAAATTTGGGACACAAATTTTATTATCACATCTAATTTTAGAGACTGAGAAAGTATTTAACTATTTTGTTTAAATACTTTAACAAAATATGATTTTTTTAAAAATAGAATAAAACTCATTTTAAAAATAATTTATTCAAATACATCTATTTCCACTTTAATTCTCAAACTACTAGATTTATTTATTGTTCACACTGAAAATTTGGTCTCTAAAACTAAGAGATGTGATTTTCTCAATTTACTTTTTGAAAAATGAAAAGAAAAAGATGAAAGTTGAAAATGATAACACAATTCACGAAGTCCAGTCTCCGGAAACCAAATTCTCAGCGTATGTACAGCCAATGGATTTAGTTGATTTATTTGAATATATTTTTTTAAAATATTTAATGTGAAAAACTAATATATACATATATTACTTTATATTATATTTTTCTTTCTATCATATATAATAAGTACAAATTTTACATTTTTTTTTCTTCCCTTTGTGTTTTATTTAATATTTTTATGTCTATATATATTTATATTTTTCTTTTTGTATTAACTTTTTAATTCTAACTTGTGTATGTGAGAATATTAAATTGTTACGTTGTGTGATAATCAATTAAAATGTCTTCCTTAATTGGTTTACTTGATTGAAAAAGGGTCAACTTTTATCCCGACATGATCAAAGTGTTGGGAAGTATTTGATAATATTAGATAACATACTTTTGGGAAATGACAAATTTAAAATGTTACAAAGTGTTGTTCTTTAGTTGGAAAATATTGAATGGGTGATATTTTTTCTAAAATATCAATTTATTTTCTTTCTATGCTTTCTCATCTCGTACATTATCCATTTGTTATACCCTATCTTTTGAGCTTTTTCTATTCATTCTTTATATTTATAAAATAATCACATATGAAATCATATTCAGATAACCCAAAATACTCAAATTCATTACCAAATCTGAATCTAAATTCAGAAAAATTCGAAAGTGATTGATGGTAATTAGGTAAGAGTAGGTATTCTCTCATTTAGATTTTATCGAACCCATAAAGAGGAAAGCAATTATGTTAGGACTTGTCATTGTCATGAACAATAATTCTCTGATCACAACACAAAAATTAAATTCAAATTGGATTAGGATATGAACTTTCTTGAGGCAATCATGCTACTGATCTAATAGATAGTAAAATATAAATTTTGGTGGATGGTAAAAGGTTATATATTAAAACTTTTAATGTCATTACTAAAAATTTTTATATTAAAATATACGTTTTTTTATAAATTTATTCAAAAAATTTACAAGAAAAGATTTTTTCCTGTTATTTTTTTAAAAAAATTTAATTCGCAGATAATTACTTCGTGAATAATTATTTCTTACAAAATTATAAAATTCACAAGTACTTTTTATAAAATTTGTTGTGAAAAGTATTTCATACAAAATATATTACAAAAAAATTGACAACAATTTCATATAAATACTTTTTCATAACAAAATTTATAAATATTTCCTACAAAATAATTCAAAACAAAATTGATAGGAAATATGAATTTTTTTAGTACTTACAAAAATACACCACCGCATTATATAAAATGATAAAATGATGAGAATTATTATTACATGAAAAATGAAAATAATAAACATAAATTAAGAAAAAAATGAGGTGTTTAGTGTTTCACTCACTGATTTTACAGCAAAATTTGACCCAGTATGAGTTTGTGAGTTAAGGTTTACCCACTAGATTTAAATAAATATAAAATTATAATTTGAAAACAATTTTAAATTGGAGATGATAATTTTAATATTGAATGAATAATAAAAGTCCATTCAAATGTAACTTATATATAAATAATTGAGAAAAAGAAAAGAAACATTTAATTATTCCAAGTATTAGAAATTGAAAGATCCATAACTTTTCGAAATGACATGCCACGTCACAAATTTATGGTGTTGATTTTTTCATAGTAAGTTCTCACTTCATACATCTCTTAGAAATGTGCATATGTGAATTGATTATTATTGAAGACAAGTTTAAATGTTAAGAAGGTTTAGTTGAATTGGTTAGTGTTAATTTTTAGGGTTAAAAAGATAACACGTGAATAACGTGCATGGTATGAATTCAAATTGAGTTTACGTGACACTATTTTTCAACGTTCTTACAATGCCTTATTTCTCCGCCAATGTTAGTCATAGAAAACGGCATCATTGTGGATCTTGCTAGAATCACGTTTGGAAAAGTTCTTTTAGAAAACGGCAGTGTCCACACCAGTTACAATATATAATTCACTCCATTTGAACAATCATGAAGTTAAAGAGAGGTGGAAAATGATCTTCGTTTTCGAGAGATTGATGAAAAAAAAGATGAGTATTTAATGCTACACAAAGCACGTATAGAAGGAAGAATGAAATATGTGTTGCACGTAGGGGTGGGCATGGATTGGATATTTAATGATCCAATCCACATCCATTTTATATCCAAATAATTGGATTAAATTTTTGACCCAAATCCATTTTTTTAGCAAAAGTAGTTTGGATTTTTTTAGAATCCAGATCCAAATATTTGGATCAAGATTTAAATCCAATCCAAATATTTGGATCAAGTTTAAAATCCAAAATCCATTTTTAATAAAAGAAATTTAAATTGAATTTCTTAAAACTTGTGTCATTAAGGCCCGAATGACTCGGATGAGATCCACGATCCGGACGGACCCGACAGCCCGGACGATCAAGACCGGCCCGATGACCCGAACGGGCTCGACAACCCGAACGGGCCGGACAATTCGAACGGGCCCGAAAACACAAACAGGCTCGACGACACGAACGGGCCGAACGACCCGAATGGGACCAACGACCCAGACGGGCCAGACGACCCGAACGGACAGGTCCAAATAGTCGGGCCC
>Ga0214542_1010148_pt1 | contig 13970 bp, 7 predicted proteins | sample CNSS1metaG_FD_160096 | JGI IMG/M metagenome (GOLD analysis project Ga0214542, IMG submission 160096) | Root nodule microbial communities from cowpea collected in UCLA plant growth center, Los Angeles, California, USA - CNSS1 | ecosystem: Host-associated > Plants > Roots > Nodule | place: USA...
TCTTCATGCAATGCTTGGCTTGGATTTTTGTGCTTTTGATAATTTCTTATTCTTGGATTTATCTTTAAGGTGTCATGAAGCTTTAATCAATTTATTTCCACACCTCCATGAGCTCAACTTAGCTGCAACTGCACTAACACGCCTCAAAATATCCAAAGAACATTTATGCAACTAAAAAGCTATTTTTAACATGTTTTTGTATCTGATGCTCAATAAACCCAATTATAGGAAATCTCAATTAAATCAATCTTTAAACACACAAATTCAATTAAAATACCAAGAATTAAACATTAAATAAGGGCAAATATACGCACTCATCATGCTCCAATAATGTGTTCTCTTATATTTTGATGTCTTCTTTAACCCATGAGAATAGCATAGGAAGCCCATGATGAATTTGATCCTCTTGAGGCAATCCCATTTGGATCCTTCTAAGCATGCCTTTTGTTATTGGGCTTCTTGGTGGACTTTGGGCTTGAGATGCATGTAGGCCTAAGATTGGGCCTTGAGCATGATGTGGCCCTAGAAGGTCTTCATCACAAGGTTTGTAAATCAAATTATTTTTACAACAATAGGTGGAGTTTTTGTAAACCATATCCATATTTTCAAAATTCTCTTTTAAATCGGTTAATTTTGTTTTCAACTAATTAACTTTGTTTTCTAGGCGGTTTTTTAATCCTTTTAATCAATTATTAATGACAACAATTATGTTTTCTTCATCATACAATTCCTCAAAAAGCTTGCAATAATTAACTATAATCATTCTTATCTTCAGCCATGAGACACAAGTTCGCTTTTTCACTTTCTTCTTGTGTTGAGTTACTTGTTGAACCATCATTATCTTGCCAAGCAATGTATGTAGGTCTCTCCTTGGTCTTGTTTTCCTTTTTCCTGTCAACACCTTTATCTTTGGTTTTGTTAATGTTTGAAAATTCAATCTTGACATGTCCACGTTTTCCATAATTGTAACAAGTAAAATTAGGAGTACCTTTTGATTCATTGCGTTTAGAGTTGTATCTCCTTTAGTTACCTATGTTACCTCTTTTCTTGATAAACTTTCCAAACTTTTTAACAAGTAGATTCAGTTTTTCATTCTCACTAAACTCAGCCACATCCTCATTTATTTCCTCATTCTTCTTTATGCTTGACTTCAAGTCTATTTTCTTTACCTTTTTCTATCTATTTTCTTGTTCATTCAGTATATTCATCTAAATCTCATGTTCCTTAAGCTTTCCCAACGAGACAATAGTAGTCATTGTTGACAAATCCCTTGGTTTTAAAATGACTATGACTTTAGGTTACCAATTTCTATCAAGACAATTTAAGATCTTGATGTTTAGATCCTTTTTGTCAAATTCCTTTTCCCAAGCCTATCAGATGGTTAACAATATATGTGTGAACCTTTTCTAGACTTCAATTATGGTTTTTCTTTGCAGCATCTTAAACAACTCATACTTTTGAATGAATGCATGTTTCCTAGCCCTCTTCACATCATTGGTTCCTTCATGTGTGACTTGAAGCACATTCCACATGTCCGATGCACTATTGCATTGAGAAATTATGAAAAATTCATCCATATTCAATGCAGATTTTAGGATGTGCTTAACAGCACAACCATATTAATCTTTCTTCTTCTCATATTTTGTTTAAAGGTTCCATGGCTTGTCAACTTGCTTATCATTAATAGTACATTTAGGAATGAATGGTCCATTCATCCTAACATTCCAAATTTCTTGGTCAATAGATTCTATGAAAATTTTCATGCTAATTTTTCAAAAGTGATAGTTCATACCACAAAACATAGGAGGCCTATGTATAGAGGCACCTTATGTAAAAGGGAGATTGCTTTCAAACATTTTAAAAAGGTTTTAGGATCAAACTTGATTAACTTTCAAGAACTTGCTCTTGATACCAATTGTAAGATGTAAAAGTGTTGTTTAGCCCAAAAATTGGTGTTGAATTGACTATTTCTGAAATTTTGGTTCAGTTTTACACATGCATAAAATCTTTAGTTTGGATCTAATTTACCAAGATTTTAACAATTTTTCTTATGGAACATACATATTAACCGATTAAAATCAGTATCAACAAATTGAATTCATTAACAGAGAGTCCTAGAGAAATCAAAATAATTCAACAATGAGAAATACGATCAACATGTCAAAATTCTGGGAAAAACTATGTAGAAAACACAATTAATGCAAGACTTCAAAATTGATCAAATTACTAATCAATATTAAATCCAATTGATAGTAGAAGCACTATTTGAACACCAGATTACACTAAAGCGCCAAAATTAAACAAACAAAATGATTAAAATTATCTTCTTGAAGATATTGTCAAAGAACAATTAAGAATAGAAGAATCAAACTAATGCACACAAATTTATATTGGTTCATTGGCAATTGAGCTACATTCAGTTTGTCAAGGAAACCTTAGCTTGAGCTACATACACTTTTGAAAAACACAAACAACACACCAAGACTTTTGAATCCCACAAGAATCTAATACAGCACAGCAAGACTCCCACTTGCAGATTTGGAATCACACCAGATAAAACATAGATGCCCAAGAAAGATAAACCTCAATTTTGGCTCTCCTTAAACAACCAAGAGCTTTATCCAAAGCACCCACGCCAAGTTAACAAGGCTCTAACTTCAAGAATTAATCACAAACTATAGTAGCATTGTGAAGTTCAGAGAGAACGAGTTTTTCTAATATAGTCAAATTGATTTCACGCCAGAAAAATTACTCTCACGCATTCTCTCTGAAAAAACCAGGCTTTATAGTCTGCCATCTAAGATGTTGAACTATTTGAAATTTTTGTTTAATATGTTAATTTCACTTGACTTAAGTGAAATAAGCTGATTGAATACTATTTTATCCGATCAAATATCTTACTTGCAAAAATATAACAACAAGTCAATTAACCTGTTAAAATCCATTTCAACAAACTAAAAGACTGCAACCAAACACAAAACACCTATTTTAGGTCAAATAGTCTTCAAGTTAAGCTGTAATCTTTAAGCTTCAAGATCTTCACGTGCAACCAAATTAAGCACACCTAAGCTTGATCAACACAACCAATCTTTCATGTCTTCTTCATTTCACCAAGTCCTCATTGTGTCTTTATCAATCCTTCATATCCTCATCAAATCGCTGTGTAATATCTTCATCAAATCTTTATGCATCAAAGTCATTTGTGCTAACAACCTTGATGAAAGCTGAAGTAGAAGAAACACGTATGGTTACAATGGCTAGATTCTTGAATGAATTAAATAGGGAGATTCAAGATCTAATGAAAATGCAACCTTATAAGACCTTGGAGGATCTTATTCACCAAGCCACCAAAGTTTAACAATAACTCAAGAGAAAAATCTATTATAGGAACTCATCCACCTCATGGAGGGATAAGGAGAAATCTTAGTTGAAGAGAGCTCCTTCTACCATTCCTAAATCTAAGGAGAATGAGCATTCATGTGGTAAAGTAACTTCTCAATCTAATGATGATGATTCTTCACATTCTAGTTAAAAAAATGTTTTAAATGTTTGGGTAGAGGACATATAGTAGTTGAATATCCCAACAGGAGAACTATGATGTTATTGGAGAATAAGAAGTACATTAGTAAGCATTTCGCTGGTGAATCATATACTTGTGATAAGGAAGACAAGGAGTGTGAAGTATAACCTTTGGAGGGTGATCTTTTGATGGTCAAGAGGTTGTTGGGTAGTATGAATATTGAGGAAGATGAAACCCAAAGGAGGTATATTTTCCATTGTAGATGTATTGTTATGGGAAAGGTGTGTCCACTCATCATTGATGGAGGAAGTTGTACAAATGTAGCAAGTAAACAACTAGTGGAGAAGCTTAGTTTGGTGACATCCATTGTAGATGTATGGTTTGATGAAAACTGAAGTAGAAGAAACACTTATGCCTACAATGGCTAGATTCTTGAATGAATTAAATAGGAAGATTCAAGATCTAATGAAAATGCACCCTTATAAGACCTTGGAGGATCTCATTCACTAAGCTAAACAACTCAAGAGAAAAATCTATTACAAGAAGTCATCCACCTCATGGAGGGATAAGGAGAAATCTTAGTTGAAGAGAGCTCTTTCTACCATTCCTAAATCTAAGGAGAATGAGCCTTTTCTTGAGAAACAATCTTTATATTTGCTTATGCCTAACAATATTTGTTTGTCTTCTGTTCAAGCTTCTTTGTCTTTAGGTATGGAGCAACTTCTCAATAATATGATGATGTCTTTCTTAAAGTCATCCCTCATGTCTTACCTTCTAAAAGGGGCATTGAGCATTATATAGATCTCATTTCAGGTGCATCCCTTCCTAATAGGCTAACTTGTAGGAGTAATCCCAAAAGAAATTAAAGATACAAATCAAATGGAGCAACTTATGGAAAAAGGATAGGTTCAAGAAAGTTTGAGTCCTGTGCTAGGCCAGTAATTATGGTACCTAAGGTTCCCAAAGATTGCCCATTTCATTCCTTGCCACAAGAGTAATGATCCCAATCAGGTGGCCAATTTATTTTCCAAAGAGGTGGTAAGATTACATGGCATTCCAAGAAGCATTGTATTAGATAGGAATGTCAAATTTGTTAGCTATTTTTGGAAGGTCTTGTGTGGTAAGTTAGGTACAAAGCTTTTCTTCTCAACAACTAGTGATCCTTAAACTGATGGACAGACAAAAGTGGTAAATAGAACTCTTTCACAACTCCTTAGATATTTCTTAAAAAAAAAATTTGAAATCTTGGGGGGAGTGATTACCTCATGTGGAGTTTTCTTACAATTGGGTGATTCATTTTACTACTCAAATGTCTCTTTTTAAGGTAGTATATGGCTTTAATCCTGTAACTCTGTTAGATTTGTTACTTTAGCTTATATTGATTCTATGACTAATAAAGATGGATTGGCCAAAACTATTTCTGTTATGAACTTGCATAAGGAGGTAAAGGCCCAAGTAGAAAATAAGATGGAGAAGTAAGCCTTTAAAGCTAACCAAGGGAGGAAGAAGATCAAGTTTGAACTTGGAGATTGGGTATGGATTCACATTAGGAAGGAGAGATTTCCTTCTAACAGGAAATCTAAACTTTTACTAGGAGGAGATGGACCATTTCAAGTTCTTGAAAGAATCAATGACAATGCCTACGTTATTGATCTACCTGAAGATTATGGGGTAAGATCTAGTTTCAATATTAATGACTTGTCTCCATTTGATGTAGGCTCGAATTTGAGGACAAATTTGCTTCATGAAGGACGGAATGATAGAGGAATATCCCTAAATTCCATACAAGAAGAACTTGAATATAACCTTTACAATTCAAAGGACATATAACAAGGGCAAGGATAAAGAGATAAGAAGAAAAATCTATTCAAGGCTCATGATGCTAAATGTAACATCCCGACCGGATATTACAGATTTAAATAATAAAATAAAGAAAAAAAATAAAACTTCATTTATTATAACTATATTCCCAAAACGCGGGAAAATTAAAATTTTATAAAATAACTAAAGTACTCTGAAATCCCAAAATAAAATAATGAAGTCTTATCAAACAGGTCACAAGCCTTTACAAATTATTTTTCCAAACATAAAATAATACAAAGATAAAACTCCCGAGTTATCCCCTCTCCGCTGCTAAGCTCCACCAGAACCATCTGCATCAACATCACCTGCTCACGTGTACCACGTACACGATCATCGCCAATCACAAGCAGATATGGGTGAGCTTAACAGATAAAGCATATAAAATGGCATACACATATATAACACGTTTATATATAGGCAACACATTCATCCCAAAGGAATTCCATCCCTTTTAATTCATACCACCTAGCCACAACCAAGTTATTTGTGTTTTACATCTTTTGGTGATTACTTCGAGGTGACTTGCTGCCATACCTATCAGCCACAACCGATAGAGCTCGTGCGGGAAACCATGTTATGGATCATACACCGTAACGCCAGGTAAAGTTTCCAAATACGAACATAGTTTGCAACGTCCCAAGACTACCAAACTCGTCAGTCAACTACTAAGGAGGGCAACCTATCTGGATCCATCCGTACTGGCCACAACCAGCACACTCACACCGGCAACACTAACCAACCTAAGCCACAACTCAAGAGTTTCTCGTGTTCATCTGCCATCCCGAGCCACAACTCAAGAGATGTTATTCCGAGCCACAACTCAAGGAATACCACCTGCTTTAACCCCTATCCCGAGCCACAACTCAAAGGATACGTTCTGAGCCACAACTCAAGGAACACCAGCAATCCCACCTTTGAAGCATCACCATAAGACTTGTAGATCACACCCAATGAATCAAGAACACCAATATTGCTGCTGTAAAATCGCTTGGTGGGGGACACGTACCACCAGGCGCTGCGCGCTTCCAGACAGTCGGGAAGGTGTAATGGGTCGAATCTTTGTTCACATTAAATATTTAAATTTTGGGAATTTAACATTATTTTCGCGTTTAAGAAATGATATTAGTTGCATCATATTTGTGTGGATAATCTTAAGTTAAATAACACACCTAGAATTTAATTTAGGTCCTTAAGATTGTAAATAGTGAATATTTTAAGTCATAAAATAAGTCCCAAAATAAGAATTTTGGAGAGGAATAGTTCAGGTACTAAATGCACCCCCAATTCTCATGTTTACACCCCATTTTTTCAATTGGAATATCTATTTCTGAAAAAAAAACATTTCTAAAGCTAACTACACCCCCTTCTGTAATTTAACTTTCAATTTCTGTTTTGCACCCCTCCTTTTTACTAAGTTGCACCCCTAATGCCACTTAAAATCTAGTCCACCAGATTTCGCCACGTGGCAATCCTTCACTTAATAAATTAACCAATGACAGTTTGCCACATCATCAATCCTCCACTAACTCAAATCACCAATCAATGTTTGTCACGGCATCATCTCCTTCCCAACATAAACTCTAACCCTAATCTCTCCTTCTCTCTCTCTTTCTCACCAACCTCCGACCACCACTGCACTCGCGCTGGCTCCGTCGCGCCACCATCTCTATTGTCTACAACAACCCCAAACGGCACTCTACTTCATCTTCTTTGCGCCTCTTTCTTCCTTCATCATCATGTTGCCGGAAAAGTTCACGATTTCACCATCTTCGCACCTCGTCGGAACACCTCCTTTACGTCGCGCCATCGTCAGAAACGCAGTCCCCATTACTGTCGTCAGAGTTCGCGCCTGTATCAACCACCACTCGAGCTCACGTCAGAATCCATTGTTGCACCCTCTTCTCGCACGAGTTGCTGCCGCACCTTCTTCTTCACGACAATGTTCATGGCAGCACCATGCTCGAATGCGAAGTCGCCACACTCGATCCTTCAATGGCAGCACCACCGCGGCCTGCCGCAGACCCAACAACACCTTCTGCATCAACTCTGCAGCCACCGCTACAACCACCATAATAACCACCGTGGCATACATAGAACTCGAACCCAAGTCCTCTCACATAACTAAATACTCTCAACCATTTGAGCTAGTAGTTTTCCACATCATATAAATCAATAATTAATGTCTTAAAGGCTCCTACTACCCGCATTTATTAATTAATTAACTATTTAATTATTTAATTTTCCTAGGTGTTACACTAAAAGCAAATGGAAAATTGAAGGATTTGAAGATCAAGGCTTGGATCACATTTGAAGAATAGTTCTTAAGAAAATTAATTTATGTTTCTAAGTTTTTAGATTTTGGGCTTTCTTCTAGAAATTAATTTACGTTTCTATATTTTTTAGCTTTGAGCTTTCTTTTATAAATTAGTTTATGTTTTTATGCTTTTAAGCTTGGGCTTTTGTTTAAACTCACTTTTATTCGCGTTAAAGGCCAACAAAACCAAGTTTCCCCCTAATGTAGTATAGGAAAGAATACTCAGGTCAAATTTGTGGAAATGGCACGTATTAAGCTTGGATTGTACAGTTAAACCTTGCAAAAATAAAATAAAAACAATGCAAAGGGGGACAATGAAATAAAATCAAAAAATGCAAAATTATCTAAACCAAAACTAATATAAATGAAGGACAAAAGCAAAATTATGATATGCATGAATGCAAAGCATGTGTTAGATCTAAGGGAATGATGAACTGAATTTAAATTGCATTTAGAAATATCTAGATGAATGGTGAATGCAAACGTAGATTTAAAATGATAAACTAGAAGCAAGAACTAAAACAACGTAGCAAATCTATTGTCCAACCTCATAAGCTAACCTTTGAAAAATATGCCAATGCAATGCTAACTTGGACTAAGTTGCTCATGTATATGTAGAGTCACCTATGCATGTATTATCCTAATTCAATTTATTGTTAACAAAAATGAATTTAAAATGCAGAACAAATGCAAGAAGTAAAAATATGCATGAAAAACTACACTAGCCCAATCTAAGATGCAAATCAGAATTCATGTGTTGGACATGCCACCATGATTTAAACAAGCTTAAAATGATGGAATGATATGACAAATGCAAGTAAATCACATGCACACTCTGAAATTCATGTGAACTCAATATGATATGAACCAAGTACTCTTAATTAAATTGTTACCCCATAATCAAAATGATGGTGTGAATATGAAATTAGCCAACTTTGGAGATGCTAAATTTTCATTTAACAGAGTTCAAAATCATCTCTGAATCATAACATGGTAACTTAAACATGTGAACGCAAATTTATATATGTTAATGAAGAAGTTATGACAATGATCTAATATATAGAAATATTGAGTATGCAAGGCGTAGTACTACATTTATCAACAATAACACTAAGATGTGATTGAAATACAAAACAACGGTGAAATAAAGAGCTATGAAAAGCTACTACTAGAACTCATGAAAACTAGCAAATGTAGGAAATTAATATTCCTATAATAGAAAGGTGAATTTAGATCAGAATCGTAAAATAGTAAATACAGAAATTGAAGTAGTCTCAAGAAATCAACACTAGTGAACATTGTAGACTAAACATCAAATTAAAAATTGCTTTAGTGACTGAACATGGATTCTTTGACACTCGAGAAGACATCTCAATAAGTTATGCCCACTTTTAGGTCATATGGTTTCCATTAGGAAACAATGATATATGCAGATCATGATTCCACTGCTCAATACACCATCCCAGAAACACAACATGAAACCATAAACTCAAAAGCAGTAAATGAAAATTAAAGGAATCAACAATTGACGAATGAGTACCACAAAAAGTAATTAAAATTGAACAAACAAAAATCATAAGAGTAGGAATCAAAATTGAGTGCAACTTGTATTTTATCAACAACTGGAACAATTGAAAACAATGAGAGTTCTAGAGATGAAATAGTACAAGGTATCTCACTCAGAACAACTTTGAACACTTTATGCTCGTGGTTGAACCAAGTAAAGCTACCTTGAATTGACGAAGATGCCCATGAATTGGCTTTATCATTAAATAGGTCCAAACCCATGAATTGACCAAGATGCCCTCTTTTGACTAAGGGAATCTCTGCAATAAAAGAGAAGTTAGATCAAGGGGTTTAAAACTCAAAAAAAAAAAAAAAGGGTTGCCTAGCAAAGTTGAAAATTTTATTTTCTAACAAAAGAACTAAAATAAAAGGAGTTGTTTACAACATTTTTTAGAAAACTTAACCTTTCCTAAGCAAACAAAAATGTATTCTAATCAAAGGTGATAGCAAACTTATTAAAACTAAAAGGACAAATTTATGAAGGAAAAATAGACAAAAATATATTATTATCAGTTTTCTTAAACTTATGTGTCTATGTATAAAGGTATCAAAAGTTGATGTAGACACTTTTAGACATATATTGAATTTTATTCCATTAAAGAGATGATTCTCTTTGTTCTTGATTTAGGCCCCATGTTCTTATCAAAGATATTATTCTGAAAGAATTTATTTGACTTGAGAAGGAAAAAGAGAAAGGGCGGGAAAGGGTACTTAGACTTTGTACTTTGTATGGAGTTGAAAGTTTCGAGAAATGAAAGTAAAGTTCGAGAGAGTGAAGGAGAAGGAAAGTGAAATTTCAACGACATAGAACTTTTTTTCTAAAATTATCCATTTTTATTTATTTTTTAAATCAAATACAACAAAATTATTATTAATTTTTTATCAAAATATATTTTAAAATAAATTTAATATTAATCATGTGTCAATTAATTATAGAAATATTAAAATTATTGATAATTCTAAATTTACTAATATTTTTAAATATTTATTTTATGTAATTAAAGTTATTATCATTAATATTATTTTATTCTATGGCACTTAAAAAATGGCAATTAAAACCACCATATTTTAAATGCAAAATATGATAGTTCAAAAAATGGTAGAAAAAACTATCATATTTTGCATGTAAAATGTGGTAGTTCGAAAAGTGTCATATTATCATGTAAAAAGCGTCGGTTTTGAAAAACCAACATATTAAAACCTTCAAAATTTACACAATTTTTTGTAATAAATTTTCTTTGTGTCACAACCTAAATCACTACGAGTCGGCGAACCAAAAAGGAATTTGTTTGAAAATAGAGATTTGGATTCATCACCATAGTTTATTGTGGAAAACAATGGAAAACCACAAAATAATACATAGTCCGCGAAAACTAAATTTGGGATTCGGGAGTCGGTTACATGTAGGGAAGGTATTACCACCCTACAACGCCCACCCAGAGATAGTACCTTTAGTCAAATATTCAAAAATATGTGTTTATTTTAAAGTATTCATTTTTCCCAAAAACAATAAATTATTAAAAAGAAATATTTTTTTAGTGAAAAGGACCTGACCAAGATTAACTTTAGTCAATTAATTTTATGAAGACGATAGTTGAGCAAAAGGCTGATATAATAAAAATGTTAGGGGACATGAATCAAATATTAGAAAAGTATTGTGATTGAAATATGAGATTTAATTAGAAAAAGGGTAAAAGTGGAATTAAAAGAAAGTAACAAACGTATTGCACGGAACCTAGCCCAAAAAATAATTAGAGTAGTGTGAAATGTGTGCTTAGTGAAATTACACGTACAAAAAAAGTAAAATGAAATTAAATACATGGAGCAGGAGTTATTACACTGGCGTGACGAGTGCATGAAAAATGATTAAATAAAGCTCAAATTATATGGAATGCAAAAATTAATTCTAGAGGTTCATCCTGAATTAGTAACCAAAATAATAAAATGGAGATATGAACATTAATTATGGGGTGCAGATAATAATTGCCTATTAGTAAAAAGACTTTGGCCCACTCCTGCACCATTGTATGAAATGCATTGATAAAATAGAAATGTGGATAAACAAAAGTCTAAATTTAAACACCAAGAACCCACGTGCATGATTCCACTGACACATCCATTTAAAGATTAAATGAAACGCGGGCCCCACATCCTACTTGTACTTCAACTAGTATTTTTATCCGTGAAACTGATGGGATATCAAATTTTAAAATTAAAAGTTATAGTATATTTATTAAATTAATTTGAAATTATAAAAGTATAATTAAATTTAATATAAATTTTATTTTATAAAATTCAATAATAATATTTTAATTGATTTTATGATAAAAATATATTTAAATAAAAATATATTTAAGTTATTTATATATATTTTTAATAAAATGTATTATATATAGCTATTTTAAATAATATATTAAGATTTAGTTAATTAAAATTAAGAAATCAAATTTAATTTTGAATGAAATATTGAGTAAAAAATGTAGAAAAATATAATAGTTGATTCTCTAATAATAAAAATAATGGATGATATAGAAATTGTTAAGTAGACTTAATAAATATACAAACGTTAAACGATACAACAAATGTGAAGAGTAAACGACATAAAACTACAAATGATAGATCGTGCATATAAATGTAATGTTTAATTAGTCAGATAGTACTCACTCTTTTCAAATGTGTCGGTTTGGTACCCGCTTTTAAAAATATGTCAATCGAGTCCCAACTTTTGAAAAAATATCTCAATTATGTTCCTTTCACTCTTGTAAGTCATTTTAAATACCGATATTGTTAATGGCGTTAATACTTTTTTCTCAAAGGGACCTGATTGAGACATCTTTTCCAAAGTTAGGACCCAATTGACACCTTTTTAAAAGTGGGTATCAAACTGACATATCCAAACAAAAGTGAGTATTATCCGACTAATTACACCTAAATATAAATAGTATATTCTTTAAAGATACAAATGTTAGACTGCAAACAAAATATAAATAGTAAACAATCAAAACTTACAAAATGTAGACTATGTAGACAAATATAAATAGTACACTATGCAAAAATACAAAGGTTAGACGTTGATAGACTCTTCTATTGGAGTCCTTTTTTTACAATTTTTTTGGATTTTGAATTTCAAATTTTAACTTTGCTCCCATATTTCATAGCTTTTAAAATTTAGAATTTAAATTCAAACTTTATTACTATATATTTTGAATTTCAAATTTGACAATATATATCCTAATTTAGAAAAAAAATATTGAAATCGACATTATTAGTGATTTTTATATCTTTAAAAATTTTAAGAATGTATAATTTTAACTTGTAATGATATACCAATGTCTATGTTATAAAAATTATTTTTTAAATTATTGTTTAAGTTTGTGTAAAATGTCAAAAAATATGTGAAAAATATTTAAAAATTCATATTTAAATTTTACAATTATTTATTTATTATTTTACACCATATTTTAATTATTTTTACTATTATTATTATATTAGGACTAATATGTTAATATATTATTATATTATTAAAAACCATAGAGCTTTTGTTCCTAAATATTATATTACTTGTTTATTTTCTATATCATATTTTTAACTTTTATTGTTTTTAATTGTGAATATTAATGTATTTCCGTTAAATTTGTTTAATTTATCATTTTTCATATTTTGATAATATATAAAATACGAACCTTTCTTATAAGTTAAAAATATTTGAAAGTTGTTTAGAGACATTATAAGAATTTATTGAAAAACCTACACTAATTTACAATTTTTTTTTGAATGTTAAAATTTAAATTTTATTTGTATATTTTTGGTTTAATTAGTTAAATAGTATCAATTTCATTTTAAAGTTTCAGTTTGGTAATTGCTTTTAGAGAAAATGTTACTGTATATATTTCGAATTCCAATTTTCACAATATATAAATCTTAATCTTGCAATAATATTGAAATTGAAATAGTTAATTATTTCCATATCTTTAAAAGTTTAAAAAATTAATAATTTTATTTTTTACCTTATATTTTAATTATATTAATATTATTATATTTTATAATTACATTATTACATATTATTATATTTTATAATATATTATTATATCATTATGGGTCATCAAATTTTTTGAATATTTGAATGTATATATTTTTATCAGAAATATTAAAGTATTTATTACAAAAAATTAACTTTTTGTATATATTTTTCATTTTAAATGTTACATTTAATTTTTGTTATCACATTTTTTTTTACTGTCTGTTACGATTTCAAATTTGAATCCAAAATTTATTAATGTTATTATATGTATTATGATTAATTTTTCACAACTTAAAAACGATATTATTTTCAATGAATTTATTTTGAAATTTATTCTAGAAACACACGGAAGGAATATATTACCTAATATAATCTACTGCTTGATGTTTAAAAAAATCAACTATAAGAAAAGTTCAGTTTCGAAGGACATTAAATGAAAAAAAAAATAGTTTCTAATGTAAATTCAATGTAATGTAATATTATATAAAAATATAAAATGATAATATTACATTAGATCAATCATAATTAATTTATTCATAAATTAATATTTAAATTTAATCATAAATTGATATAAAGTTAAGAATACAACCATAATCAGTACTATTAGATCAATCAGTTTTCAAACACATTAATAGAAGAAGATTTTGGTTTCCAATGCAATATTTTAAAACCATAATTGATATAAA
>Ga0214542_1010149_pt1 | contig 13967 bp, 7 predicted proteins | sample CNSS1metaG_FD_160096 | JGI IMG/M metagenome (GOLD analysis project Ga0214542, IMG submission 160096) | Root nodule microbial communities from cowpea collected in UCLA plant growth center, Los Angeles, California, USA - CNSS1 | ecosystem: Host-associated > Plants > Roots > Nodule | place: USA...
TTAGACGTTGTAGAACACGAATAATCTGATTGGGGGTCAGATGGTAGAAATTAAAGAACTGGGTAATGTGATATGTTTATGTTATGTACGATATCTTGTGTTTATATGCTTATGTTTCTGCAACTTTCTACATGTGATTTAATTGTTAAGCTCACCCTATCTGCGTGTGTGTGGCGATGATCGTGTACGCGGTACACGGGAGCAGATGTTGGTGATGCAGGTGGCTCTGGTGCAGCCTAGTCGCGGAGAGGGGATTGACTTGGGGAAACTATTACGTTTATTTACTTGTTTTTGCAAACATATGTAAACCCTGACGGGTGACTTGATAACATTGTGGATTTTGGTTTTGTAATGAACGTTGTACACTTTATTCGCCCATTTAATAAAGTTTTAAATTTTCCCGCATCTTGGGAACATGAGGTATTATTGAACGCAAGATTTTATTTATTTCATTTATTTAATTATAAATCAGTAATATCCTGGCGGGATGTTACACCCGCCTCATCATATTTCCAAACCCATATGCCCTCTCTTTCTCTAATTAGATTTTGTCCAGCTATAAGTTGATTTCAGGTTGTTTTAAGTATTTTTCCCATATAAATCTCTCTCTCCTTCATATTAGCTGTCACACACAGGATCTATCTCTCCATTCCCCAACCTACTCTATACTTTTTTCCTTATAGTTTGAGATTGCATATAATCTTGGAAACCTATAACATAGGGGCATATCTCTTGCCCATTTGTCTTCGCAAAATTTTACTGTGTTCCCTCTCCCCACCCTCCAACTAGCACTATGGTCAAACCAGTTATCAATCACCCCTTCCCCACATATGCTACATATATCTTTCCACTACTACGATCCTTTCTTTGTTGAATTTTGCAATTTTATGTCCCTCCATGTGGATTAAGCACTTCCTTCCATAGTCTCTATTTTTTTGTTCCTAACCTCCATTTTTATTTTCCAAAAAGCTTTATTGAAATTTTCTATTTCTCTTATACCCAACCCACCTTCTTCCTTTGATTGGCATAAATTTTCCCACTTAATTCAAGCAATCTTCCTATTCTCAAACCATTACCCCACAAAAAATTTCTTTGTATATTCGTGATCTTTTTACACACTCATTTTGGTGCTTTAAAGAATGACAAGTAGAATAGTGGCAAAGACGAAAGGACTGACTTAATTAGGCACACACGACCTACAAAAGTCAATTGTTTACCTTCCCATCTAGATAGTTTATTCCTAATTTTGGCCACCACATCATGCCATAATTGTTTTTTCAAGGGTTGTCTCCTATTGGCATACCGAGGTACTTCAAAGGCACCTTCATTTGGCTACAATTCAAAAACCTAGAGAAGTTTTGTATAGTTTCCTTCCCAATCCCCATCCCTCCAATCCTTGTTTTATGGTAATTTACTCGTAGTCCTGATGTGAGCTCAAAGCATATTAATATAGTCTTTATAGTTGTTAAGTTTTCTTTGTTTGTATCACACACAAATAAAGTATCATCAACAAATTGTAGTAAATTAACCACAATACCCTTTTTTCCCACCTTAACACCTTTATACAGAGTTTTTTTTTTGTTGCTTGCCTCATCATTCTTGCCAGCCCCTCTACTACAATTAGAAATAGGCATCTTGAGAACTTAGAATGACATCCAGATTTGATTTTCCTAATGTGAACTTAGAGAGGGTTTTCTTTAAGTAAGTTAATTTTTCCAATTTCCTAGAGCAGTTATCACAGTTTTGAGTGCTATTCTTACAATTTGAAATCTGATGTTTCTGATTTCTTTCTACTTCTTCTAGACTAGTCTTTAAGCTTTCATTCTCTTTTTCTAGCTTTTTCAGTTTATTCTCTAGCCACTTATTTTCCCCTTTAAATCTATTGTTTGATTTTTACAATTTTGTGGCTTCCTCATACAATTCATTAAATGCCTCAACTAATTGATCATAATCATTTTCATTAGTGTAAGAATCATTACTTACATTGTTTTTTGATGATTCAATGTTTGTGTCGCAACTGAGATCGCGGCGAAATGGCAAAAATAATTTAAAAAAAAAGAGGAGTCACCACCATAGTTTATTATGGAAAACTATAGAAAAACCTTAAAAAAGAAAAGTCTTCGAAACCAAATTTGGATTCGGGAGTCGGTTACGTGTGGGAAAGGTATTAGCACCTCACAACGCTTGTCTTAGGACAATTCCTTCTTTAATTAAGTGTGCAAGATAGAATTTGATGTTTAAAATATTCGTTGTTCCCCAAAAAATCAAACAAAATAAAAAAACACATACAAAAATAATAAAGATTAAAAACAAATTTTTTTTTGGCATGACGAGGATTGTACTCGCTCCTACGTATTCCCATTTGGAAAATCAGGGATAACGTAGTTCTTATTTTTTTTAAAAAAGTTGTTTGATATTATTATTATTATTTCCTAAATTTTAGATTTTATGTATATATATATTTTATTAATATCAAGAGAACCTGAGATTCTACAGGATAAAAATTTAGTTATTAAGCAAATTTGAGATTTGACATGATATTTAAAATGATTTTATAATTTTTATTTTTTTATTATTACTATATTTTTTTTAAAAAAAAGAATTAAAAACCTATGAAAGAGTGTTTTGATTATCAAACAAGTCCGAGACTTGGCATGACATTCAATACTTACATAAAAGAAAAAAATAATTTTTTATTTATTTATTATTATCATTTTTTTAGAGAGAATTGAAGTCTACGAAAGAAACCTTTTATTCATCAAGATGAAAATAAAGGGAAAGAGAAAGGTTGAGCACATCAATGACAAACCCAAAATCATCTAACATGCGAACCCCAAACACATTTAATCATATAACAGTTCAAACGATCATACATTTGATATTATAAGAGAATCATGAATAACATTAGGAGCAAAGAAAATTTACCTTAAGGTGACCCTCTTTTGCGCGTGCTCTGGTAATAAAAAGGAGAGGGGCTTTTCGAATTTTTTGTGTGTCTTGCATTGGAGAAATTTTGTGCTTATATAGGCACCTTGGGGTACCCCTGAAATCTTAGTCTTTAATTATAATAAAATATATGAGAAAGAAATTGGTGCTCATGAAACATATTATAGAAATTAAATAGTCGCATAATATCCAGGTGTTGATTATAATTATTAACGAAATATTGCCTGTAATTACTAGAATCATATTTTCCGTCACATAAAAATCGTGATCAAATCATAACATATTATTCATACAATTGATTCTAATTATTACCAGAAATATTTTCTTTTAACTATTAAAATCGTATCATTCTCTAAAAGCATTATTATCGGAAATATTTGCTTCTAATTTTTTAAATAATATTTTTTCTGACTGACAAATCAACGAGACACATCACAAAAGTGTAAATGCAAGATATTTATTCAAATTATTATAAAAATATTGTTCCTAATATTATACCCTTCTCTAAAAACACAAATTACAAAACGTCCTCTTTTAACATGTCATGTGAAGAGTGTAAATAACAAACAGTGGGGGTAAAAATATGTATAAAATATTTGGGCTCATGAAAATGGTGAGGGTGTGATAATTAAAAACAAATTAGATTCTCCCTTCTTTTCCTTTTATTTTTTTTTGTTGTTCTTTTTTCTTTTCTTCATGGTATAATTAAAATTAAAAACCTAACATATTTTTATTTAACAAGACAAATGCATTCACCCGGATGAAATTGGGTGTTAACAGTTTGCCATAAGATAGAACTTGTTCTCCTCTTCAAGGCTCTCACCAGATTCACTTGAAGTACTTGACTCATTATCTTCCCAAGCAATGTAAGCCTTCTTCTTCTTTTTGAGTTTATTTGTAGCTTCATTCTATTCTTTTAGTTTTTGCTTCATTTTGAGGACAAGGCACTCAGACTTAATGTGACCATCTTTGCCACATTCAAAGCAAGTTGGAGCAACAAATGTATCTTCCTTCCTTGATGATTTCCTATTTCCAGCATATTTATTGTTGGTTTTGTTCTTATACTTTAGGAACTTTGAGAAATCTTTTCACCATCAGGTTCAACACTTCACTGACAAAGTATTCCTCATTTTGATTATCCATTTTTTTTTACCTCTGGTCGTGGATGTTTTTCCAGCAGTTTTTACAATAGTTTTCAGAGCTACATTGTGCTTTCTTTCTTCTTCTTCCTCTTCTTTGAGCCTTCCAAGTTCTAACTCATGTTCTCTCAATTTTCCAAATAGGATTTGTAACATCCTGGGCAGATATTAGTTAATAAAAATAAATAAAAATTTAAATAATTCAGCCTTTAATATTCTTTCCCCACAAGCGTGGGAAATTTCAAAATTTATTAAACGCGCTTAAATCCAAAAATCCATAATTGAACTTAATTATTACAAATTCCAAAATTTAACCATAACTAAAACTAATACATAATAAAAGAGATACTTTTCTTTAAAACAATCCTCATAGCTAGCCCTCACTTCGTCTCTATGCCTTAACAACATCACCTGTAATATCATATGCTTCCGTGTGCCAAGTCACATGATCATCGCCAAACACAAACAGAAGGGTGAGTTCAATATAATTGAACATGCATGAACCAAATCATATCATAAACCCTCACCCAAAGCATTCCAACTTAACCAAATACCCATTCTTAGAATCTTTCTCACCATTACACAAAAGTCGTCATCTTCTTTAACGAGTTCACTTCCATAGTTCAAAGTCGTCCATAGACATGACGACTTTTTCAAAACAAAGTTATGCTTACACAATACTACTTGACCTTTTAGGTATTTTTTTAAAGGAAACCAAATTGGTAATTTTGAAAACAAATTGACCCGTTGTGTTAAAAACCTAAGAAAGAGTCATATTAGGTTTTTATTTGGGATGATATAGCAATAATACGACTTTTTTTAAACTAGGTCAATTTTGGCCTTAATTTACAAAAGTGGTTTGTTTGGCTGCAATTATAGAATAGGGTCAAGTCGTTCCGATACATACCGACTTCAAAAAGTGAAGTTGCTCTAAGTCCTAGCGACTTCTTTGAAAATGGCGAAGTCGTCACATATGATGATGACTTCTTTGTATCAAATATAGACAGAAATCACTGAGTCTTAGTGACTTCTGATTGTGCTAAGCTGAAGTCGTTCTAACTTATAGCGACTTCAGTTTTGATGGATCATTTTTTTAATTATAGTTATTTTTTTATATATAGAGAGGCATGGAATGGAAGTAACATAAATAATTATTGATAGAATATGAATGGAAGTTGAAGTTGTTCAAAACTAATAATTTGAGATATTTTCATAAAACTATAAATAGTAAGATCATTTTTTTAGATAATGGAAAATTACAAGTAAGATAGGAATTCCATAATATAACAGATTGAAAAAACTAGAAATAGCAAAAACTACTAACGATAGGGACAATTTCCCCTGTAATGTCCTTCATTTCTACAATTTGAACATTTATTTCGTCTATTGGGATTGGGTTGATCCATTTCATTGTGGATACGAGTAGTCAGATGTCTTCCCGATGCCCTACGATGCATGTTTGGGAATGGAATGAAATTAGGTCTGGTGTATGTAAACCAATAATCTCTATTTTTAATCGAATGAAACTAGAGTTCATATGCTTTGTTGATGGTGTAGAGCCTATAAACTAGATGAATGTATGTGATTAGGTCTATATGGGAGAAATAACAAACAACTATTACGTGATGGCAAGGCATGACAACCCATCAAACACCCCCTTCACCATACGCATTCTTTCTGTCTTAGTCAAGCTATGGTGTAGGATCATCACACATGTTTGATAACTCAGTCATGACACCACCGTCTGCACATAATCAAGGATCGTCATCATTAATGCCCTTTTATCCTCCATCAATGCATTTTCAAACACCCCAAACAACTGTTCACCATCCCTATTTTCCTCAAACTCAACAAGGTGAAGACGATGATGAACCACATGAACAACAACCACCTAGACGATCACCCAGGCTAAGAAGACGACCTCCATGTGACACTGGAGGTCACAGGTGAATATATTCTAATATTGTATTCCAACTTTGAGATTATAAATTATTTATATTATTAATTTTCACATACTTTATTTGTTGTTTTATATTTTTAATGAATGTTCCAACATTTTTTGTCAAAATTAAATTAAAAAAATAGAAAAACATATAATAAATATTTATGTTTTGAATTTGTAAACTACACTCCACTCTAAAAAATAAATCAACTAATATAAAAAAATATACAGAAAATCACACACTAAAAAAAATAAATCAACTAATAAAAACCAATATGAGGCAATAGCTTCGAAGTCGTCACGACGAATACGAAGACTTGTCTTTCTTAGAAGGATAATGATAGAATGCCTCACTTTTTTGACCCCAAAGTTACCCGCCTACGTGGCATTCATTATTTTAATAATTTTAAACGAAAGAGGAGCAGTGACGCGTGAGAGAAGGTGGAGTAAACGTTGAGGTTGTGATACACATGCACGTGAGGAAAAGTAAGAAAAACAGAACTGAACTTTGCGGTTTAAACTAAAGGCGAGAGTGCGGCAGTTTAGGGAAAAGCGACAGTGCCAGTGCTCTGTTGGGAAAGAATAACAAAGGTGGATTGCTGCCATAGCTTCGTGTGGACAATTGGAAGCCCTAATTTTGGTGTTCTTTTTCTACAAATCAAAGGGCACTTTGGTATGTTTTACTATCCGATTACAAACCCCTATTTTTGTGATATTTTTCCCCAAATGAAACTCCTATTTTTGTGATGTTTTTCCCCAAATGAAACCCCATTTTCGTATTTTCTTGTTCGACGATTGAAATGGCATTTTGATGTGTTATTCCCCAAATGGATGCTCTCTAAATCGTAAATGTTGTTATGGATTGTTAATTGAAAATGTGAACTGTTTTGTGTAAGCAAAAATGCGAACTGTTTCGGCAGTTAGGGTGGGGTGGGTACAAAATGCGAAGTGCAGTTGTGTTGTTGGATGTTCGGAACTGAGTTTGTTGGTTTCGACATTTAGGATTGGGTGGGTACAAAAAGCAAACTGGATTTGTGTTCTTGGATATGAGTGACAGTTAATGCGTTTTATAATTGCAGGTCAGTTGACATGAGTGACATTAGTGAAGGTTGTGAAGGTAGTGAAGGTTGTGAGGTTGAAGATTGTAGTGATATAAGTCAGGTATTTTATTTTTTGTTGCTTTGTAACTTAATTTATATTTTAGTAGACTAAGTTTAACCTATGGTTTTTAATATGAATATTTGCAGATTAGTTTCAGACATTTTAAAGATGAATTTGTTTCTCCTATGAATTTGAATGAAGTGGATGTTCCAAGTCAAGCTGCAGAAGACATAAATGTAACCAACAACGATATGTACGTGCATATGAGGAATGATCCACGGTTACGGTTCAAAAGCCGTGTAATCCAAATTCCGTTCGCAGTTTATAGTCGGAAGAAGAAAAGGATACCGAAATAGTTGTTGGAGTATGAGCAATATTTATCTATTTTGTTTTGTTTGATGGAAATGAAATATCATTTTCATTTGTTTAATTATAAGAACGTAGACATGTAATTGAAACCTATGAAACATGAAGTTGTGTACAATTCTATTTGTTGTGTTTCTGTTATGTTATGGTGCAATTAATAAATAATGATTTTTCTAAAGTGTTTGTGTTGTTTTGTAGTGCATTTATTTAGTAAGTAAAATGTGGTAAGTCTGTGGTACATAAACCATATCTCAGAAAGACAGTTATTGAAATTTAAGAATTGCTGTGTTGTGGGAGTTATTGATAGACAATTCTGGTATTGTGAAAAGGTTGTAACATTGTACAAATCCATATTTCATGTGAAAATACAACTGAAAAGCAGTTGCAGTACTGCACGTACAAAAAGTTTAATGTAAAAAGACACTTATGGCATCATAAAAGGACACTTCAATCTCGAACCAGAAAAGTTTTTTTTTTCAATGTGCTGTTTCAATTAGTTGTTTAAGTTGTTTGGTGATGATTCATGGTGATGGAATTATTTGGATGACCATTCGATTGTGTCCAAACCCATATTTCATGTAATAATACAATTTAAAATCAGTTCCAGTACTGGCAGTACAAAAAGTTCAATGTAAAAAGACACTTATGGAATCATAAAAGGACACTTGAATCTCGCACCAGAAAAGTTGGTTTTTAATTCAATCTGTAGTTCTAATTAGTTGTTTAAGTTGTTTGGTGATGATTCATGGTGATGAAATTATTTGGATGACCATTCGATTGTGTCAAAACCCATATTTCATGTAATAATACAGTTTAAAATTAGTTCCAGTACTGTGTGTACAAAAAGTTCAATGTAAAAAGACACTTATGGAATCAGAAAAGGACACTTGATTATCGAACCAAAAAAGTTGGTTTTTAATTCAATGTGCAGTTCCAATTAGTTGTTTAAGTTGTTTAGTGATGATTCATGGTGATGAAATTATTTGGATGGCCATTCGATTGTGTCCAAACCAGATTTCACGTAATAATACAGTTTAAAAGCAGTTGCAGTACTGCGTGTACAAAAAGTTCAACGTAAAAAGACACTTATGAAATCATAAAAGGACACTTGATTATTGAACTAGAAAAGTTGGTTTTTAATTCAATCTTCAATTCCAATTACTTATTTAAGTGGTTTGGTGATGATTCATGGTGATGGAATTATTTGGATGGCCATTCGATTGTGTCCAAGCCATATTTCAGGTAATAATACAGTTTAAAAGCAGTTCCAGTATTGGTAGTACAAAAAGTTCAACGTAAAAAGACACTTATGAAATCATAAAAGGACACTTGATTATTGAACCTGAAAAGTTAGTTTTTAATTTAATCTTCAATTCCAACTACTTATTTTAGTGGTTTGGTGATGATTCATGGTGATGGAATTATTTAGATGGCCATTTGATTGTGTCCAAACCAGATTTCACGTAATAATACTGTTTAAAAGCAGTTCCAGTACTGCGTGTACAAAAAGTTCAACGTAAAAAGACACTTATGGAATCATAAAAGGACACTTGATTATCGAACAAGAAATGTTGGTTTTTAATTCAGTGTGTTTTTCAATTAGTTGTTTAAGTTGTTTGGTGATGATTCATGGTGATAGACTTATTTGGATGACCTTTCAATTGTGTCCAAACCATGTTTCATGTAATAATACAGTTTAAAAGCAGTTGCAGTACTGCGTGTAAAAAAAGTTCAACGTAAAAAGACACTTATGAAATCATAAAAGGACACTTGATTAGTGAACCAGAAAAGTTGGTTTTTAATTCAATCTTCAATTCCAATTACTTATTTAAGTGGTTTGGTCATGATTCATGGTGATAGAATTATTTAGATGGCCATTCGATTGTGTCCAAACCAGATTTCACGTAATAATAAAGTTTAAAAGCAGTTCCAGTACTGTGTGTACAAAAAATTTAACGTAAAAAGACGCTTATGGAATCATAAAAGGACACTTGATTATCGAACAAGAAAAGTTGGTTTTTAATTCAATCTTCAATTCCAATTACTTATTTAAGTGGTTTGGTGATGATTCATGGTGATGAAATTATTTGGATGGCCATTCGATTGTGTCCAAGCCATCTTTCAGGTAATAATACAGTTTAAAAGTAGTTCCAGGACCGGTAGTACAAAAAGTTCAACGTAAAAAGACACTTATGGAATCATAAAAGGACAGTTGAATCTCGCACCAGAAAAGTTGGTGTTTAATTTAATCTGCAGTTCCAATTAGTTGTATAAGTTGTTTGGTGATGATTCATTGTGATGAAATTATTTGGATGACCAGTCGATTGTGTCCAAACCATATATGATGTAAAATACACCTGAAAAGCAGTTCCAGTACTGCGTGTACAAAAAGATCAATGTAAAAACACACTTATGGAATCATAAAAGGACACTTGATTATCGAACCAGAAAAGTTGGTTTTTAATTCAATGTGCAGTTCAAATTAGTTGTTTAAGGTTTTTGGTGATGATTCATGGTGATAGAATTATTTGGATGACCTTTCAATTGTGTCTAAACCATATTTCATGTAATAATACAGTTTAAAAGCAGTTCCACTACTGTCTGTACAAAAAGTTCAACGTAAAAACACACTTATGGAATCATAAAAGGACACTTGATTATCGAACCAGAAAAGTTGGTTTTTAATTCAATCTTCAATTCCAATTACTTATTTAAGTGGTTTAGTGATGATTCATGGTGATGGAATTATTTGGATGGCCATTGAATTGTGTCCAAGCCATATTTCACGTAATAATACAGTTTAAAAGTAGTTCCAGTACCGGTAGTACAAAAAGTTCAACGTAAAAAGACACTTATGGTATCATAAAAGGACAGTTGAATCATGCACCAAAAAAGTTGGTTTTTAATTTAATCTGCAGTTCCAATTAGTTGTTTAAGTTGTTTGGTGATGATTCAAGGTGATGGAATTATTTGGATGGCCATTCGATTGTGTCCAAACCATATTTGATGTAAAATACACCTGAAAAGCAGTTCCAGTACTGCGTGTACAAAAAGATCAATGTAAAAAGACACTTATGGAATCATAAAAGGACACTTGATTATCGAACCAGAAAATTTGGTTTTTAATTCAATGTGCAGTTCCAATTAGTTGTTTAAGTTGTTTGGTGATGATTCATGGTGATAGAATTATTTGGATGACCTTTCAATTGTGTCCAAACCATATTTCATGTAATAATACAGTTTAAAAGCAGTTCCAGTACTGTCTGTACAAAAAGTTCAACGTAAAAAGACATTTTTGGAATCATAAAAGGACACTTGATTATCGAACCAGAAAAGTTGGATTTTAATTCAATGTGCAGTTCCAATTAGTTGTTTAAGTTGTTTTGTGATGATTCATGGTGGTAGAATTATTTGGATGACCTTTCAATTGTGTCCAAACCATATTTCATGTAATAATACAGTTTAAAAGCAATTGCAGTACTGCGTGTACAAAAAGTTCAACGTAAAAAGACACTTATGAAATCATAAAAGTACACTTGATTATTGAACCAGAAAAGTTGGTTTTTAATTCAATCTTCAATTCCAATTACTTATTTAAGTGGTTTGGTCATGATTCATGGTGATGGAATTATTTAGATGGCCATTCGATTGTGTCCAAACAATATTTCACGTAATAATACAGTTTAAAAGCAGTTCCAGTACTATTTGTACAAAAAATTCAACGTAAAAAGACACTTATGGAATCATAAAAGGACACTTGATTATCGAACAAGAAAAGTTGGTTTTTAATTCAATCTTCAATTCCAATTATTTATTTAAGTGGTTTGGTCATGATTCATGGTGATGGAATTATTTGGATGACCTTTCAATTGTGTCCAAACCAGATTTCACGTAATAATACAGTTTAGAAGCAGTTTCAGTACTGCGTGTACAAAAAATTCAACGTAAAAAGACACTTATGAAATCATAAAAAGACACTTGATTATCGAACCAGAAAAGTTGGTTTTTAATTCAATCTTCAATTCCAATTACTTATTTAAGTGCTTTGGTAATGATTCATGGTGATGGAATTATTTGGATTGCCATTCGATTGTGTCGAAGCCATATTTGAGGTAATAATACAGTTTTAAAGCAGTTCCAATACCGGTAGTACAAAAAGTTCAACGTAAAAAGACACTTATGGAATCATAAAAGGACAGTTGAATCTCGCACCAGAAAAGTTGGTTTTTAATTTAATCTGCAGTTCCAATTAGTTGTTCAAGTTGTTTGGTGATGATTCATGGTGATGGAATTATTTGGATGGCCATTCGATTGTGTCCAAACCATATTTGATGTAAAATACACCTATGCAATGCCACTACTGCGTGTACAAAAAGTTCAACGTAAAAAGACACTTATGGAATCATAAAAGGATACTTGATTATTGAAAGAGAAAAGTTGATTTTTAATTCAATCTTCAATTCCAATTACTTATTTAAGTGGTTTGGTGATAATTCATCGTGATGGAATTATTTAGATGGCCATTCAATTGTGTCCAAATCAGATGTCACGTAATAATACAGTTTAAAAGCAGTTCCAGTACTGCGTGTACAAAAAATTCAACGTAAAAAGACACTTATGGAATCATAAAAGGACACTAGATTATCGAACAAGAAAAGTTGGTTTTTAATTGAATCTTCAATTCCAATTACTTATTTAAGTGGTTTGGTGATGATTCATGGTGATGGAATTATTTGGATGGCCATTCGATTGTGTCCAAGCCATATTTCAGGTAATAATACAGTTTAAAAGCAGTTCCAGTACCAGTAGTACAAAAAGTTCAATGTGAAAAGACACTTATGGAATCAAAAAAGGACACTTGATTATCGAACCAGAAAAGATGGTTTTTAATTCAATCTTCAATTCCAATTACTTATTTAAGTCGTTTGGTGATGATTCATGGTGATGGAATTATTTGGATGGCGATACGATTGTGTCCAAGCCATATTTCACGTAATAATACAGTTTAAAAGCAGTTCCAGTACTGCGTGTACAAAAAGTTCAACGTAAAAAGACACTTATGGAATCATAAAAGGACACTTGATTATCGAACAAGAAAAGTTAGTTTTTAATTCAATCTTCAATTCCAAATATTTATTTAAGTGGTTTGGTGATGATTCATGGTGATGGAATTATTTGGATGCCCATTCGATTGTGTCCAAGCCCTAATTCAGGTAAAAAAACAGTTTAAAAGCAGTTCCAGTACTGGTAGTACAAAAAGTTCAACGTAAAAAGCCACTTATGGAATCAGAAAAGGACAGTTGATTATCGAACCAGAAAAGTTGGTTTTTAATTCAATCTTCAATTCCAATTACTTATTTAAGTGGTTTGGTGATGATTCATGGTGATGGAATTATTTGGATGACCATTCGATTGTGTCCAAGCCATATTTCAGGTAATAATACAGTTTAAAAGCATTTCCAGTACTGGTAGTACAAAAAGTTCAATGTAAAAAGACACTTATGGAATCATAAAATGGACATATGATTATCGAACCAGAAAAGTTGGTTTTTAATGCAATGTGCAATTCCAATTAGTTGTTTAAGTTGTTTGGTGATGATTCATGGTGATGGAATTATTTGGATGGCCATTCAATTGTGTCCAAGCCATATTTCAGGTAATAATACAGTTTAAAAGCAGTTCCAGTACTGGTATTATAAAAAGTTCAATGTAAAAAGACACTTATGGAATCATAAAAAGGACACTTGATTATCGAACCAGAAAAGATGGTTTTTAATTCAATGTGCAGTTCCAATTCGTTGTTTAAGTTGTTTGGTGATGATTCATGGTGACTGAATTATTTGGATGGCCATTCGATTGTGTCCAAGCCTGATTTCACGTAATAATACAGTTTAAAAGCAGTTGCAGTACTGCGTGTACAAAAAATTCAACGTAAAAAGACACTTATGGAATCATAAAAGGACACTTGATTATTGAACCAGAAAAGTTAATTTTTAATTCAATCTTCAATTCCAATTACTTATTTAAGTGGTTTGGTGATGATTCATAGTGATGGAATTATTTAGATGGCCATTCGATTGTGTCCAAACCAGATTTCACGTAATAATACAGTTTAAAAGAGTTCCAGTACTGCGTGTACAAAAAATTCAACGTAAAAAGACACTTATGGAATCATAAAAGGACACTTGATTATCGAACTAGAAAAGTTGGTTTTTAATTCAATCTTCAATTCCAATTACTTATTTAAGTGGTTTGGTGATGATTCATGGTGATGGAATTATTTGGATGGCCATTCGATTGTGTCCAAGCCATATATCAGCTAATAATACAGTTTAAAAGCAGTTCAAGTATTGGTAGTACAAAAAGTTCAACGTAAAAAGACACTTATGGAATCATAAAAGGATTGTTGAATCTCGCACCAGAAAAGTTGGTTTTTAATTTAATCTGCAGTTCCAATTAGTTGTTTAAGTTGT
>Ga0214542_1010152_pt1 | contig 13963 bp, 9 predicted proteins | sample CNSS1metaG_FD_160096 | JGI IMG/M metagenome (GOLD analysis project Ga0214542, IMG submission 160096) | Root nodule microbial communities from cowpea collected in UCLA plant growth center, Los Angeles, California, USA - CNSS1 | ecosystem: Host-associated > Plants > Roots > Nodule | place: USA...
TATATATATATATATCAGTTTAATAGATATGTAAATCAATCATCAACTAATTTGAACTAGGTTAAATATATAGTTATTCATTAATATATGTTTAATTAAAAAATCTCTCGTTCTTTTTTTTTTTTTCCTAATATACTTTTGTTTTCTATATCCTAGTAATATGTGGTGTTGTGTTTTATAATTTTACTTATTATAAAAATATATGTTTGGTTCCTTTAGAATTGAATATTATTATTTCAACTTTCAAATATAATAACCAGCATTAAATGCTTAAGAATGAGTCATGATTCCAATTAATACTCAATAGTGTCTATAATATAACATTGATCTCACCTAATATAATTTTAAGTTGGGTACACAAATAAAAAAAATGTTGAGGCATTTTATTACTAAAACAAATTTAAAAATTTGAAATTTCTTACATCTATAGTGTTTTATTTCATTAAACTGAGAATATTTAATAAACAAGCGCATTAGTAAAAACTTTTTGATACTGTATGAAACTTAAAGTTTTAATATATAAAATCGAAAATATTGAATTTTTAACTAAATATTTTTTATTTTCAAGTGTTTATAGTGACTGTAAAAAATACTTTATAATTTCAAAAACAAGGTTCCACTGGGAACTTGATCGGAACCATTAGATTTGTCCAATGATAGAGTGGAAAATTCAGGAGAGGATCCGGTTGGACAGTAACAGCTATAGTAGAATCCATAGCCGGTTAAACACGTCTACAACTAAACCAATGATAGGTGGAGGTAAGAATAGTTAGCATTCAAAGGATAAAATAAAATATAGATCCCATAATTATACTTTAATTCAATGCACATTTACACTACAAAACTAAACATCTTCCTCCTGAAAATGGTTAATATTTCATTACATTTTCTATAGCACTGCTCAACTCTCGGCCACATTAATCAGGCCCGATTACAAGAGTTTGGGTCAAAGTCTGAAAGTACTATAGCCTCCAAGACCAGAAGATCCATAACCGCTGTAGGGTTGAGACGACAAGGAAGATGACGAATAAGAGGAACTGCCCAGCTGAGGGTAAGAAGACCTCAGACCTGTATCTAACCTGCTGTAATTACTACCCACAGGTTCTTTGTGATTACTTATAACTTCCTGTAACACAGCACATTTCTATTAGTATAACCACACAAACTAGTCTACACCCATTCCAAAAAAATCACAAATCAGTCTGAAAATTGAATGAATGAAACATGCAGCAGAAGACCAGAAATGAATTATGGTTGTAATCATGCCAACTCTTTATTCCACAATTACTAAAACAGTCCTAAAGTAATACATAGATATGAATTTATAAAAAATCAAGAATAAAGTTGAAGTTGTCACATCTTATGTACAATCCCATCACCTAAAAACGGATTGATTTGTTCATGTCTAGTAAGGGAAAGCCTAACTGATACACATCCAATCGCAATCATATGTACCTTAAAGAAAATCATGCAATGGTCATATGTTTTGACTTGCGACTATTTGATAGGTTCAGATTCTACCCACTTAATGTCCTATATTAGTTTGTAGATGTATTTATAAAATAGAAAACTGACACTTATTTTTCCTCCTTCCACCCCTACCAACATTTAATGAACAAGAATACCAAACTAAGCAAACCATCTTCATTTTTTTCATGTCCTACTTCCCCTCTTAATAAAAATAGATTAATCATTTTGTCTCATTTCTCATAGTTTCTTTTTACTGTTCTTCGATTATCAATCAAGTGATCTAATTGTAAGTAGAATAAATGTTTCAGACAACATGAGGAACGGATATCAACCAAGCATTCTAACTAGTGAAGATTTAATGCCGACAAAAAGCGACTATACAATGAATATGTTAAGAGCAATCCTCTATATACATCTACACTTAAAGAAATTGTACCCTATCAAAAACACATAAACCCATTGCATATATGTCATACAACAGTAAAAGGACCACAAAAGCACGACTTCCATAATACCTGAATCAACTGTTGTGCTGTCTGAACCTGAGATGAGGTGCCTTTTATTTCCACAATGATTTCATCAGGCACCCGGCTCTCCTGCACGGTCAATATAGCTCCACTGGTGCGGCGAATGTAATCAATATTAGTTCCTTGTATACCAATAATGTCTTCTGCATAGGACAGTGGTATTTGCATTGTTTGTATTACCTAATAAGTGGAAACAGTAAATGAAGATGGCAGTTACCATCACCGTCGAACACTAAAATAAAATAAAAAATACAAAGATGAATGATGTATATAAGCAAATATGTAGAAGTGGAAAAGAAAGGCCATTGGTTCACAGTAAGGTGACAAAAATCATACAGTAGGAGTCACTTTAAAAGCTTGTCCCTTAGCCAGATCATCATGAAAATAATAGGTACAAAAGTAACGTATAACAAATTAGAAATTAATGTACCTTGATTTAAAATTTGGATAACACGAATCAAAATGTATAAAAGCTCTGATATATAAAACTAGTAATCAAAATGTACCTTATTTTTTGGCTAAATTACCTATATGGTTCCTCTGTTTATTTGATTCAATTTAGTCTCTATTTAATAAAAAGGTTATTAAGTCTCTTAAATCAACAAAAGGCAGCAATTTGTGGCCCTTTCGTTTGATTGGGATCAACAATGTTAGTTTTGTGATTATTAGTAGTATTCATATGAATATGGGTGGTTAAAACTGTCATTATATTTGCTATTATTTAACCATTTGAAAAAACAAATATAATTACGAAAAACAATATTATTTCACTGATACTTCTTCCTCTTCCATCTCAACGACCCCACACATGAAACTCATCATCTCACAGTTTGATAGAAATCAGCACAGAACAAGAATGAAGGGGAAGAGAGCATTGAGTGGGTTTCGGGGTTTGGTTGTAAATGCGGGGTAGGGGAAAAGATATGTGGTCATTTTGCCTGCCCCCTGTTTGAGTATATTACTCTATATAAGCTTAGGGTCACACGGATGTCAACTGACAGCTGCCTCTCTGTTTATAAAGATGATTACACAGCTGTCAACTGCCTTTCTGTTGTTTGTTAGGATGGTTACATAGATGTCAATTGACAGCTGAAGTTCTGTTATAAGTTTGTCATATTGAACCTTGGAGTGCTAGATAGTTAGTTAGAATAAGCCATGTATATAAGTATCTTTTTGTAAAAGAAATTTCTAACAACTCTCTCATGAATGAATTCAAATTGTATCTCCTTTAATTCTATTGTATCACTTTAATAACCTCCCATCATCATTGTGTTGCGATTTGCAAACCATGAATTGAAAGTTGCAGATAGAATAGAAGGGTTTCAAACAAAAAAAATCTGTTTTTTAAGTTTTACTTTTAAGCTATATTTGATGTATTTGATGTTTTATTTTTAATATAATAATAATGTTTTGCATTTAAAAAACCACCATTAATTGTAAGAAAAACTGTCATAAATTACAAGATTAAAAAACCACCATTAATTCAACAGACGGTCTATGGAATGGCAATTTTTTAAATTATGGAACTCAATTGAACCTTCTAGTAAATGAGACTGAAATAAATCAAATAAATACAGGGACTAAGTCATTTAGCCTTATTTATTTTAGACAGATGGAAAAAAGAAAAACAACAACAATGGTATTGACAGGTTTCAAAGGAAACTTCCCTATCAAATAGAACATTGATATTTGTGGATGCTTGAAATTACTAACCGTGGTAACAATAGGAGGAGCACTGGTACGACCGAGTGCTGAAGAACGAAGACTAGAAAGGGAAGAATCTTGACCATATACTGACATTGTGGAGGGAGGGAGCAACGAATCCAAATGGCTTTCACGGTCAGCAAACAGAGAATCCCTTTTTGATGAAAGCGGAATGTCATTTGCAATGCTAGGCTGTGAAGCACTATGCAGTGATTGTTTGTCAACCCAAGTTGAATCTACTTGCCGCTCTTGGGAGATTGTTGCATTGTACTTGAACAAAATAAACACACATCTTAGTTTAAATACAAGACATTCATCATGGGAACTAAATAAAATAGCAGTAAAAGCAAATGATATACACTGGTATTGATAGTTTCAGAATAATTTAAAAAATTGAAAATATAAAACTTACACTTTTCTCAAATAAGGGAAGAACACTGGGGTCAACCAAAAACTTCCTCAGGTGCCCAACTACTGCTTCCAGAGCCTTAAGGACCTTCATGGCTTCTCCCTGCAACTCAACAATCCTCTCATCCGCAGCAGCATAAAAGGGAACCTCATCTATCAGGAAAATTATTTGGTTTCAAAATCACTTCCAGCGTTGAACAAAAAAATACATTGAAAGAAAACCAATAAAAAGATCTTTCTCGTTAGGAGCACAAATGTTAAAATTGACAACAATGGCAACTGGAAAAGGCTCCACTAAAGTGAGACAGCCTTTAAATTAAGCAAGGACAAACGGATTCTTGAATTTCAGTGGCCTCAGACCAGAGTGAAGTTTGAATAAAGGTTATGAATACATATTTAGTTCATTTAGATTCTAGCCACTATCTAAATGGTAAAACACTAAAAGATAAAACCACCTCATTTCAAGAATCATCCATAGAAGCTAGGTAAACCAAATGTCATGTCAGTAATTAAATATATGATTCAGCACACTTTCTACTACATCAGTCAATATAAGGAAGGATAAGACAAATAAAAGGATGCTATCAAGTTGGGGAGAACTAAAAGGATGCTATCAAGTCGGGGAGAAAATACATTATCGGATAACAGGGACAGCAGGCACACCTCCAGATAGTACTCTAACAGATGCACTGGTATTTTCTTGTATAGATTTAATTAATGAACCCTGCTTTCCAATCAAATTGATAGCCTGTGTTGAGGCCACCAATAAACGAACAGAACAAAACGCAAGCCCTGCGGCTTTATTCTCGCCATCAATTTCAGACAACCCGGAGATACGTTTAAAAATCCTTATGACAGCATCCATTGCAGGAGAAAGTGGTGTCTCTGGCTCTTCCTTCCCTGATATGAGTACCTAAAGACAAAATTCAAACCATATAACGACAATACAGAACTAGATACACAAATAAAAAACTCAACATTGTTATAATTTGCATTTGAAAATTTATCCCGAACTGAACAGACACGGTTGCTTCATTTATACTTCAAATAAAAAAACATTGGAACCTAAGCAACATGACAATAGTACATACGGACATACCCGAAACCCAGACATATTTTCCGGGGGATTACTAACCGTGGGTTGTAAGAGATTCAAACTCTAACACTACAGGTGAAGTTACAACCATTGATACTAATACTATCATATGTCTCCCGTTAGCAATTACAAATTCAACAGAGAAACCACCCCACAAATACTATAAAACACTCCTAGTAATTATACCTGGATTGAAAAAACATCACAAAATTAATGAAACTAGAATAAAAATGTAAATTGGAAACTAAGGGAAATAACGCAACGAGCTGAAAGAAACACACCAGCACAGAGAATCCAACTTGTAGTAACTTCCAGGCAGTGAAAATAAAAATCCATACTAGTACTGTACAAGCAGTACTCAAATATAAATGAGAAATGACGGAACCCAAGAAAACCTAGCAAATAATATAAATGAAGAATCCCTAGAAATGAAATAGGAAACACTCACGATTCGATCGGGAGTGCCAACCGCGCCGTCGAGGACTCGTATGCGAGCTTTCGTTTCCTCGCAGGTCTTCTTGATGAGCTCCCCCTTGCGGCCAATGATGCTTCCGACTTTGAGGACCGGCACGATGAGGCGGAACACGCAGAGGCCGGGCCATCCCGGCCACCGCTTCTCAGCCGCAACCTCAGGAGTGGGATCGTCGGCGGCGGTGGAGGGAGGTTCGGCGGGGTCAGGATTTTCAGATAGCAAGGGATTGGTTGTGCCGTTTTGGATTGGGTCGAGAGTGGCCATTGAAGAAGAAAGATGGAAGTTAGGGTTTATGGGGTTGGTTCGATGTGTTCAGGTTTATTCTTGTGTTTACGGAAGCTCTCAATTTGTGAACACTACTACTTGCTAACTACCTACCACCTCAAGTTAATTCTTCGCTATTCCCTCTATAAACCGCCATTCCTCACGTGCTCCTGTCATTCCTCACGTGATTTCTTTCTTTGTAAAGTTGCTATCGACATAGGACATAGGCCTGAGCCAGCCCAAGAGTAAACACAGGATCAAAATATAACAACGTGTGCTGTGTGCTTAATCGAATTTTTAGCCTATGATGTTTTTTTTTTTTACTACTTTAGTTTTTGTTTCATTTTAGATTTTGTACTTTTGTGGTTAACTCTGATAGTGATGACTTCATGTAAATGTTATGATATTATTACATAAGCATGATGCCTATGACATAATACATCCATTCAATTGTCATTATTAAAAATACATCGTGAAAATGAAAATTTCAGTTACTATTTAAATTTTGAATCCAAATCATCCATTTTACAATGAAGTATTTTAAATTCTTATAGAGATCAATTAGTCTTTTAATTTCCCTGATCCAAACACTTGCATAGAGCTACAAGCAAAATGTGCTTAACATAAACCATTTATGTCTTTAAAATAAAATAAACTAAATCAATCCGATAAAATTAAAATCAGTTGAGAAAATTGTGTGAAAAAAACAAACTAAACAGAAAAAAAAAAGTGTTTGCGATTAAAAAAATCCATAATCAAATTAATCGTTTAATTGTGAAGAGTCATGGGTAATGTGGGTTGAACTTTTGTTGTTGCATGCTTTTTTTCTGCACCTTCAAAGACTTCTTTTGCACCTCTAAATTTTTTTTAAATTTCTACTTTATTCCTGAATTAAAAGTCACTACATTTTATTATATCTCTAACTTCACCCCTAATTTTATCTCCTCCGGATGTCAACATATGGTTTAATTTTTTTATTTAAATACATAAGAAATGTTTGGAGATGCAGGGAAGAAACCCCTTTATTCTTTGAGTTATATTTCCAATAGATTTAATTATCTCCTAAATTCAAGAATGCGTAGATAGTTTTAGCCCAATCCAAAATCAATCTCAAGGCCCAATTGGAGAAAAAGGACTACTGGAATAGCTTCTACTTTATGCACCTCCTTTTTTCTTTCTACACCCTCAGAAGTTTTAATATCCCATTTTATCCTATATTATTAAATATAAAATCCTCACTCAATGTATTATTATGGGAGGTAAAAGATCGACGTGATATGAGAAGTGAAAGATTGAAGTTAAAAAAGAATAACCATGGATTAGAATTTTTTTTTTTTGTAACAAACGGAATTTTAAGAAAATTATTTCTGAAGTGTGTAATGAATAATTTTCCAAAATTTAAATTCTCGAACAACAATGATGGGATGTAATGTAAATAGAAAAAATAAAAGTTATTATATACGATTAAAGTTTCGTATTAAATAAAAGGCCTAATACTTAATTTAGTCCTCTAATTTTATTCGGATTTTTAAAAAGATCTCTAATTTTTTCACTTGTTCAATTAAGTCTTCCAAATTTTTAAAAATGTTCAATTTAGTCATTTATGTTAAATTGACATTAACACGGTCTCTCTGTATAGTGTTTGTTTTCAATTGTGTCCCCTTATTTATAATTTTATCCAACTTGGTCCTCTTTTTTCTTAAAATGAAACATTTTGGTCCTTCTTCTCAATTTTGAGAACAACTTAGTAATTAAACTTAATTACAACTTATATATATATTTATATATGTTAAATTTTTTTAAAAAAAATTATATATCAAATCACTCCATCTAAATATTCAAATTATTTTATTTTAACATTTTTACATAAAAATAATCCCTATTTAAACTTATAATATTTTTTAAATATTAAAAATGTAAATATAAAGTGACACTTATAAGATTAAAAATATTTGTCACGTTGAACATTTAAAAATTACAAGTATCATTTTACATTTACATTTTTAATATTTTTAAAAAAAATTATAAGTTTAAATTGGGATTTTTTATGTAAAATGTAAAAAAGAAAATGAATATTTAGGTGGAAAATTTGATATATAAATGTTTAAAAAATATTTTAACACATTTATATAAGTTGTAATTAAGTTTAATTACTAATTTGGTCTCAAATTGGAGAATGATTAAATTGCTTCATTAAAAAAAAACAAGTTGGATCACGATTATAAATAAGGGAACTAAATTGAAAACAAACATCGTCATGTGACAATAACATGACACGTGGTACTGTATGAACACGACGTTAACCTTAATTTAACGAAAATGACTAAATTGAACATTTTTAAGAAATTAGAGGACTATATTAAATAAATTAAAAAATAGAAGTCTTTTTAAAAATTCAAATAAAATTAGAGGACCAAATTAGGTGTTAAGCGTAAAAAAATATTCTCCCTTATTTTCTGGTTAAGGGTGTCAATGAAATTTTTATTTTCATGACATTTGATATAATAAATTTAAATTAAACAAATTATCATGGGTCACTAAGTGTTGGGCTTATATGTTTGTCATATGGGTTATAAGTATAGATGTCAACGGTGTGGGTAGGATACGGGTAGTAGCTCCCCCGTACCCTACCTGCTGGATAAATATTTGTCTCGTACCTGTACCCTACCTGTTGGATAAATATTTGTCCCATACCTGTACCCATATCCGTCGGATATCCATTATGCGGATACCCGTCTATTTTTTTCATATCCGCAAGTATCCACGGGTACCTGCGGATATTTAAAAAATAAATATTTAATCATAAATTTAAATAAAATAAAATAAATCATTATCATAAATTTTAAATAAAGTTCAAACAAACTCAAGTCCATATAAGTTCAAATAATTATAAAAAAAAATATAAAATGACATTCAACACAATGGAAATTCTTTAATTAGTGTTTTTATCAACAATCTCACTTTCTTCGATTGATTCCTGAAAAATAATCAAATAATAAACCCCAACTGTCATGTGCCAAGTATTCTTATTTTAATTCCATCATTTGACAACAAGCTTACCATAGACGTCACTATCTATATAGGGTTTGATGTATATGCCCAATTTCAAAGAAGGAAAAGAGAAGAATGTCAAGAGGTGTACTTAGAAGAAGACAACGTACTAATACTTGAAACTGAAAGAAAGAAGACAAAAGAAGATAAGATGTGTAGCTTAGAAAATATCAGATTAGAATGTTTTTTACTAATATATATATATATATATATATATGTATATATATATATATATATATATATATATATATATATATATATATATATATATATATATATAAGGGTATTTTTGTGAATTAAAGTTTAGCGGGTACGGGTATCCACGGGTACGGATACTATGATACCGTACCCACCCTATTAATATGCGGGTATCAAAAATACTCGTACTCGCGGGTAACGGGTATCCATTTTTAACATCCGTTTTCTACCCATTGCGGGTTTTATCCGCAGATATCCATGGGTATGGATATTTTTGACATCCCTAGTCATAGGTAATGGGGTTATGAGCCTTAATCTTATATGGGATGGTTCCTGATTCACTTGGGTGACTCCTTTCACCCATATATGGTGATTTTTTTTTATTATGGTTATGCGTTGAGTCACTCCGAACCATCAGGTCTGGTACCACTGTTGGGTTTATATATTTATCATATGGGTTATAATCATTGAATGATTACAGTCATATATTGGTTTTACACATATAACACATTTAATAATACTTTTATTTCAAAATCTTAAGACAATGAAATTATAGACTTTTAATCTTATATAATGTTTGCAAATTATTCTAAATTAGTTAAAGATCCTGATTTTTAAGGTCTAAGTGTATATTGCGTCAAATATTTAAACAATTTCTTTTACTTTTTTTATGTTAATTTTATCTTTCTAATAGAATTATCTATTGTATAACACTCGTGTTCTACAAAAAGAAACACAAACTATTGTATATCAATAGTTGTTATTTTAAATAATCAGGTTTCAAATAATGCTAATAATATTACCAAACTTTGTAAAAAAAAATAAATGATATAGAAAGAAAAAAAAATAGTTAAACTTTCATTTCTTCATTTGAACCTGTGTTGAATGAATGAAAAAAAATAGTTTGGAGTGAATGAAAATTTTATAGTTTTTCGTTCGTAAAAGAATATTTTCTTTAATAAAATGACAAAAATACATGTCTGAAAGCTTAATATCTCAAACAACACGATAAATTATTGGAATAACTTACACAATACTATATTAAAAAAAAGTAAACTATAATTCCAACTCAACATTAACAAATGAATGTAATAAAATAAATTTTATATCTATTTATATATTATAATTCAATATTTCTAATAAATATAAACTCTTTCGAGCTTGTACGAAACTCTTATTTTTATCAATGATATTAAGATGTCTACAAAATGTGAAAATAGACACTAAAATATAATTGCTTACAATAACGAAGATTAGAAGTATATATTTGTAATAACGTGAATCAAAACAAGTTCTAACTTAAACCTTACTTAGTGATATTAAAAATATTACTGGGTTTTGAATGTTTTAAACAAAGTTGCTATTTGTCCCTCTCCAAGAGTATATAGGAAACAACAACTCTAGAAGCATTTAGATGTATGAATTAAAAGAGCAATGAAGGTTGTGTCCATGGTTGTGAAGAATGGAATATATGGTCCCCAACATGCGTCTTTTTTCTTAGCATCTTCTTTGTTTTGTTGATCAACTAGCTCTCTGTACAAGACAGTGACACCATACATGGCCCCCTTAAACCTTCTAAACCCTAATTCTCTAAACTTTCAAAACAACACCTTTCTTCCAAGGACCTTGCAATTTCCAAACCATGCATACATAACCATCCAGTAATTAATATATCAGTACTTTCTGTCAAAAATAACATCACTCCTCAAAATCAAAAAATGTTGTTATTTCATGTGTCAGCAACTTGGTTTTTCATTTCAACCAAGGATGAACAAAAAAACAATTAATAAAGTTTGGTGTGTTTGTATTTTTAAGGATTATTTAGCAGTTACGTGTTCCCTTGAATCTATGGTATCAATTATTTGTACACAGTATGAAGATAGTGTCATTTCAATATGTATTACTCGGTGGAGTCACTGTTACATCAATTATCATTGTTATTAAATGGGCAATGGTAGTTTCCATTAGCTTAAAAGTTCAAAGTCCGCAAAATCAGATTATGCTAAGCTGTGGCTACCTACAATCCACTCGTTGAAAGGATTATGTAAGTTGAAGATAATATTTTGATAACATGGAATTAATTGGTGTTGCTAAAACATATGTAGAATCACATGTTTTTGATGAAATCTGTACCTTATATTATCTTACACTTCATAGCTTATCCAATTTCAATGGCTCTCCGATCTCCAAGTCACTCCCTTCCTACGATAACATGCTGCCAAATATCAACTCTCACTCCGTCACATGACTACTGATTCAAAATAACGTTCTTTGGAATTATTCACTCTCTGGTTTTTTTTTTAATGAAACTCTAATTATGTTTATTTTCCAGTCTAATACAAATACATTATGAATTGAAGCTGAGAATTATGGCATATTTTGTCGTAATTTAAAAAGTGAAAATAAAAAAGCTATATGATGGTAATTATAATTGTATATAACTATTTTAAGAGTAATTGACGGGATTTAATAATTTGTGAAAAAGTTTATGGTGGAAGAATGTTTTCAATTTCATTCCTAAGTAGATTTGGAAATATTTATAGAATATATAAAATGAATTTGAAAAATATTAGTTTCGACAGGAAATATAAAATCAGATATTTTTCTCCAAAATATCTTAATCAGAAAAGGACATTGGACTCCTAAATGCAAACAAAAAGGTGCAGCATTCAATTCTTTATACGAAATCTAAAATACGATTCTACGTACGAAGGAAAGAAAGTTTTACACGCTCTTTATTTTATATATATGTTTTTTAAAAAAATACGTCCGTATAGCTAACATTTGTTTGTGCAATTCAATCAAATAGTAAATTTGTTTAATCTTTTGTCACATCTCTCTGTATATCAAAGTCATAATTACTATGAAACTAATATATGGATCTAAAAGTTTGCTAATAAATAAATTAGTCATAATAATTTTTTTAGCATTAATATTATAGATAAAATGTATACTCTAATGTACAATCAATATTTTAATTGTGATAAAACTATGTTATTCACAATTTATTTTAACATAATACTGTTTAAGTTTAATTTAATGGTGAAGACAAAAGAATGTTGGTTAAGAGTGTTTGATTATATATATATATATATATATATATAATGGAACTTTACATATTTCCCATATGATATGCGCCTGTACAAAATATTATATAATTACAAGAATTTACAAATCATAAGAGGGTATATTAATAATAACAGATAATATTGTAATTCATATATATAATAAGAAATAAATATTAATATATCATTTAATTATTATACTTTTCACATTCTGGATTACACATTTTTATTTTAAAGTGTAAGATTTTGAGTTAACGTATTGAAAAAAAGTCGGAGATGATATTACATTTCTTATCTGAATTGACATATGAATTCAAATATCTCTAATTACTTATTAATTTTCTTTTGGATGTCTATTCGAAAAAAATCAACAAACTAGTATTGTATGTAAGAAGTGTTAAATTATAAGAGATTTGTAGAATACATGGGTTTCAATGAGAGTTTTCAATGTGAGTTAATCCAAATCACATAAAAGAAATAAAAGAACATAAAAGGAAAAGGGCATGTAAATGTATTGTTTTAAGATTTTATGATTTGGCAAAATGATTTAAAAAAAAAATTATTTCTTCAAATATAAATATATAATTTCACTTTAGTCTGCTAGATGACTAAGATGAGCTATACTTTCATTATTAAAGTATAATTTATAATTAATAATAAATACTTGATTCAACAAATTTTACTTATTTTTTAACGAAAACAATAATTTTACATCACACAGTTATTTTTAAATATAAAAAAATATATATACATGTAAAAACAAAAAATAAAAAATAAAAGCTTCACCAGTTAATCTAAATCAAAGGGAAAAAATATTTTTAACTTTTTAATATTTAAATCGGACCAAATTAAAATGTATATATTTTTTATGTTTAGATTATGTGTACTTTTAATAAAAAATAAATAAATGAAACAAATCAAACAGTAACTCAAACACTCCTATCCCATTTTATGTATTTCCAAAATAAATAGCATCAATTCTGTATTTTTCATCCTCATACCAGTATGAGTTGAGAGGAACTCTTGTAGTTGTAGCACATTTGTACATTTATGATATGTCGGAAATTAGTTATCTCACTCAAAAACAATACAATAATTAAATTAATAATGACAAAGGATGTCAACGAGGCGGGTAGGGTACGGATAGTAGCTCACCGTACTCTATCCGCTGGATAAATATTCGCCCCGTACTCGTACCCATATTCGTCGGGTATCCGTTATACGGGTACCCGTCTATTTTTTTTATATTTATGGGTATCCACGGGTACCCACGGGTATTTACAAAATTATTTAAAAAATAAATATTTAATCATAAATTCAAATAAAATAAAATAAAATAAAATACATCACTGTCATAAATTTTAAATAAAGTTCAAACAAACTCAAGTTCATACCGGTCCAAATAATTATAAAAATAAATATAAAATGACGTTAAACACAATGGATATTCTTTAATTAGTGTTTTGATCAACAAACTCACTTTCTCGTATTGATTCTTAAAAAATAATCAAATAATAAACCCCAAATGTCACGTGTCAAGTATTCTTATTTTGATTCTATCATTTGACAACAAGCATACCATAAACGTCACTGTCTATATAAGATTTGATGTATATGCCCAATTTCAAAGAAGGAAAAGAGAAGAATGTCAAGGGGTGTACTTGGAAGAAGACAAATTAGATCAAAATGTTTTTTACTAATATATATA
>Ga0214542_1010159_pt1 | contig 13954 bp, 7 predicted proteins | sample CNSS1metaG_FD_160096 | JGI IMG/M metagenome (GOLD analysis project Ga0214542, IMG submission 160096) | Root nodule microbial communities from cowpea collected in UCLA plant growth center, Los Angeles, California, USA - CNSS1 | ecosystem: Host-associated > Plants > Roots > Nodule | place: USA...
TATATATATATATATATATATATATATATATATATATATATATATATATATATATATATAATGAAGAACGCGTAAACATGTTCTTTCCAGTTTAAGTAGAATTACATGATATTGTAAATAGATGAAATTAATTGAAGAGAAGTTCTTAAAAAAACTTAGCATCCTATGTTTCTGTACTTCTCTTCTTGAAGGATTAAATGCAAAACCTTTTAACTACCTCACATAGTTTAATTAATAATTGAGTGTATGCTAGAAAAGGTAAGTTAGAATGTGTTAGAGAGTAGGTTACATGCAATGCTCAAAATTAATTCTTTTTTTGAAAATGTAATTTTTCTTTTATTTTAAAGTGAACATATATTTAATTCTAACGTTAAATATGTTTTTGTTCTTAACTTTCAGTAAAAATTGAAATTAATCTCTTTTTGAAACACTAAACCAATTAAATTCTTCATCTTCAGAAATATTTGAATTTAATGCTTTTAACTAATTCTTTTTTAAGTTTATTTGACGTTGTAGATGTGCTTCATGATGATATTTGAGTTGTGTGAACTATTTCATATATTTTTCTTCATTATTAGTTAAGAAACATGTTTGAAACATTAAATAAATTTAACAAAATTTATTTTTAAAACTTAATTTTAATATGAGCCTATAATTGTCTTGTATGTTATTTATTTTATGTATGTTAAATATGTGATCAATTATATGCTTGCATATATTATTTTATTTTGTTTATTTGAGATTGTTATATATTGTATGTTCTCTAACTTATATATATATGGTCTCTAAGTTTTTTTCAAAGAAGTTGTACGTTTTAAAAATTAATATAAGAGAACGTAGTGTTTAATTATTATCAAACCAATTATCCCATTATCCCTTCCAATTCACTTTTCTTATATCTCTCCACCACCGAGGGTCATGTGCACCTTTTGTCTCATTTATGAGATATTTTTTAAACACGGTTTATATTTTATAATGGCGGGAAAACGTTTTAGCATCCTTCATTAAAATATATCTACTAGAATGGAGTGGACAACATTTTTTTAATTATGGTACATGCATGTATCCTACAAACAATTTTTATAAATACCCTTCACGGTTGAGCACAAAACACACAATTCTCTCAACTAAATTCTATAGTATACCTTCTGAAGCAATTAATGGCTCATTGGGTTTGGTTTATTTTGCTCTTTGCTGAGCTACTGATTGGTGGATTCAGTACCCAGAAGCTGCCCCCATCTAACGATGGAAAACTATTAAGTATTCTGAGCATTGATGGCGGTGGTATCAAGGGGATTCTTCCAGCAAGAGTTCTTGAGCACTTAGATAAGGCTCTTAAGGTTCATTCTTACTTTGTTAATACTATGCATATGTATTGAAATGGCATGAATGAATGAATGTTTATGATGTTCACTTGAATTTTGTTGAGTTGCAGGATTTGGATCCAAATGCAGATTTAGCACATTATTTTGATGTGATAGCAGGAACTAGCACCGGTGGACTCATAACAGTTATGTTAGCCACACCAAGCCCTCATGATCCTACTCGTGCTGCCTTTACTCCTGCACAAATTGTAGACTTCTACCAACAAGAAGGCCCTCACATATTCAATGAATCTTGGTATCATAAGAGTAGAATTAATATTCTCAGAACATCATCAATTTTAACGATTAACTGCAACTAATGATAACATGTTTTCCTGTGTGTTTAACATGAATGAAACAACCAACACGCAGTCCTGGAGATGGTCCCGAATTCGATGGGGTGTATTTCCATAACCTTACTCGTGATCTGTTGAACGATACACGACTTAATCAAACACTGACCAATGTTGTCATCCCAGCTTTCGACATCAAGACACAAAAGCCGGTTATATTCTCAAACTATAAGGTTAGCACCGTATGCATATATTAATTTCTTCGTACATTAAAATTAAAAGAGGAGTTAATATAATGTTTGGGTGATGCAGCTTGAGGATGCTCCGTACTTAAATGCGTTGTTGTCGGATATAACCATATCGACTTCAGCTGCACCCACTATTCTACCACCTTACTGTTTTGTGAACGATGGCGTCGAGTTCAATATGGCTGATGGTGGTATAGCAGCTGGGAATCCGGTAAATTGATTTAATCATTGATTACAAATATGATAAAAACCCATCTGAATTACGATGCATGGATATACATATATTCAAAATAATTAACGATGTGAAGTTTCTTTTGATTAGACACAAGCAGCAGTGAGCGAAGTGCTACAACAACATGGTGAATATTCCGAAATCTTAGTGTTATCTTTGGGAACTGGAAAAGTGAAAGTTAATGAGAGCTTTGATGTTGAGATAGCTGCCAATTGGTCATACAAAGATTGGGTTAATAATGCATCACAATTCTTTCTTCGTTCTTCTACCACCATCACTCAATACTACCTTCAATCACTCTTCGAACCTTACCCACCTGGCCAGCCATACCTTCGAATTCAGGTATATATAGGTTTTCGTTTTTCTTAAGAATTATTTACCGTGTTGGATTATATTTTGATGATGAATTGCAGGAATACGACTTGAATCCTGATTTCTCCAATCCATTTAATGTTACACAAGCAAGCATGGACGGTCTTGAAGAAACCGGAAAACAACTGTTAAAAAAAAAGGCTTTAAGGATGAATTTGGATACTTTTGATCAAGAAGAACTTGGGGGGCTAACAAATGCTCAGGTTCTTGACAGGTGAAAAAAAATGAATTAATTACCTTTCAATTTACTCGACTATTAATTTTTGCTGGTTTTGAGGGGAATGGTTTTGTGTATTTTTATGAAGGTTTGCTGAAATTTTGTACGGAGAAAGACAATATCGTCTGAAACGAAAATCTATGGAAAAGGAAGGAAGACCATTTGTTGAAACTCTTAGGGTTCTTTCTGACAAAACTCAAGCACTCATAAGGAACCTTTTTAACTAATGTCAATTGTATGACCTTGTATTAACTCTCTTCTGTCCTTTATTCACTATTGTTGGAATATCTAGAATAAGCAACGCGTGTGAGTTCTATGTAACTCTTTTAGCTACCAACCATCTCAGAATAAGTAAAGCTTCACTCCATCAAAGTTCTATGCAACTCTTATTCAAATAACCATGACTGTAATAAGCGTCAATGTATACTATTATTCTCAACGCACGTGACTTCTTTGTTTCTTTTGTTAGTAATCTAAGTATGAGTCTAAGTCCACATTGATCAAAAATGAGAAAGCAGAGCACTATACAAAAATAAAGTAAAACCTGACATTTTTTCCTTTGCGATTTAAAACTACCATAATGTGAAATTCGTTTTTCACATCAAGATATTGATTGTATCAGTTGAAAAGGAATCATTGCAAAATTGAAAATTACACAAAATTAAAATTCCCACAAGAACCAAAATTAGCTTGATATATATAGTTTCTAACATGATTTAATACCTCCCAATAGTTCATATGCAGTATTAAATATGAATAAAATAATTAGGTATTAAATATGAATAAAATAATTAGGTGAGTTTGATAATTAATAAATGGTGCATTGAGACAGATCTTTGAAAGAAGTACAGTGTCCTTCTGTATCTAACAACATCCATTGAAGTGTTTTAACACTTGCCTTAGATACAAGTTTACCCTATTTTAATATTTACAATCTAATATTCACATCTAATGTTTTACCAAGAGAAAGAGAATAATTAGTTATCTTTATTCTCCTATAACTAATTTAGGTTTTATTTTCTTATCTAATCTTTTTATCTCTGTGTGATTTCTCTTGCTTCTCCTTATTTTATTCTCTTCTAAGAGTCATTTCATTAGGGTTTTGATAAATTATATTTCTTGAATCTCATATTGTTTGTATGTATCAATTATTTCATTCTCATTTCTAATTAGTAGGTTTTTTCTTCCTATTTGTGTTGTTGTTATTATTATTCTGTTTTGAATTTGTATTAGTATTAGAAATGTGTTTCTTTTACTCAGTTTTATTTTTCGATACCACACTCCAAAGTAGATTTGAATAATTTAAAATATATGAAAATATTTTTTGTTTTTATTTAGTGTTAAAAAATTACGGTCACTAAATTGTACATTTTTAAAAGAAAAATGCTTAAATCTTGAAAAACTTTTAAAACATGATAACCTATTGGATATTGATAGATTTGATTTATTTTCAGAATTGAATATCTTAAGAAAAGTATAGATATGAAAAATAATAAAACAATTTATATTATTAATAATATAAAAAGAATAAGTTCTTTTTCTGAGTATATATATATATATATATATATATAACTTATAAAATAATAGCAATTCTCGTGATAGTTGATTCCATAAAAAAGAATTTTTCAAAATTAAAGATAATAGAAATTTATTTACAATAAATAATATCTCAAAAAAATATTAAATTAATTAATTTTATTATTTTAAGAAAGATTAAATAAAATTAATTATTATAATTTAATAAATAATTTTATATAAAAAATTGAAAAAAATTAAATAAAAAATTATATTTTTAAAATTTGTTTTACACATCTCATACTCTTGAGCCGCACTCTTTACATTTTCTTAGATAACATTTGTACATGAAGTTACAGACTTCACTGCTTCCTTCAAAGATCTATCATTATGGATCGCGCACCGTATTACATCAGTTTTCGTATAAATACTCTAATATTTTGTTGTAATATGTTATTTCGGTATTAGTGCGCTATATTTTAGAAAAATAATGATTTTCAGTTTCGTTCTTTAAAAGATGTGTTTTGTCTTTATATTTAATAATATTAGTTTTTAACAAAACGTTAAAACGCATAATTTTAAATACTGTTTAGTGACTAAATATAGGTGTTAAGCAGTGGTAGGTAGATACTATACTCATAAATAAGGAAATTCCTATTTTTTTTATAGTAGATGACAAACTGACTTATGTTATTTTTATAAAGAAAATAATATTTTAATTTTTTTTTTTACCCACTTTTAACCCATTATTTTTTTATTCTTATAAATATATTCCTATTCAAATCATATCTTGATGAAACACATGTATAAATGCATGGAATATAAAACACAGAATAAATGCGTAAGGTGGACAAATAATTGCTTTTGGCATCACTATCAAAGAATAAAAAATATAACAATACCAATCATCAGTTAAAATCTAGATAAATCCAACAGGGTTCTACAAGTTGTAGCATTAGTCTTTTGGGTTTATCTTCAATATTCTAATGAGCTATGTTCTCTTTTTTGTTTCTTTAACGAGAAACACGCTTACATGTTACTTTGTTGGCTTGTCCTTTCTTTTATTGTGATACTCCAAAGCTTAGATTGTAATACTCAAAGCACAATATGTCATTATCGATGATGTGATGTATACTTTTATACATGTTTATTTATATTTATGGAGTACGGTTTCTTTCTTGATTTTTTTATGTTGACTACTGAGTATTCAATATATAATAATCATGTCAGTATAATAAAAAAGTTTTTAATATATTTTTAATCCAAATTCATATTAGGGTGATATTGATTAATTATACATTGTCTGTATACATATATAATTGATGTTGTGATGCATGAGATTATGTGTGCTTAGCATGTGCCTACTTTGAGTGATTATTCGAGCAAAACAATAAAAATAGATGGAAAAAAATACAATATATGATACAAGAATTTGTCGTAGTTTGATATAACGTGTACTTATGTATTATGACTACAACCGTCAATGTGACTCAATCTTTGGTATATGTGAGTTGGGGTTAAAACGTTCAGAGGGTCAAAAAGACTTTAATTACAAAAGTTCACATGTTTAAAAAGTTCAGAAGTCATGTGGATCAAAATTTGTTCATGTGTTTTTTTTAAACATGAAAATATATTATTTTTTAAATATATTATTAAGTCATGTTTCGAGAATCGATCCTGACTTATCCATCTTAACAATCGATTCAATCCGACCTTTGTTACGCACTCACTTGTATCAATCTTTAGCCTGAATCGGTCTGTTTTAACCTTTGGTCTAGGTCGATAGTCTCAGCCTTCGACAACCTTTGACTCGAGCTGGCCTAAGTCGATTGTCGGTCATAAGATCTGGCCAGTCAGTCTTGATCTTGGGCACGGGCCAACGTATCTCAACCGTGGACATGGGCCAACCCGTCTCAACCGTGGACATGGGCTAACCCGTCTCGGTCGTGGTTATGAGTCGACCCTTCTCAATCGTGAGCACGAGCCGACTTGTCTCGATCGTAGCCATAGGTCAGACTGTCTTGACCTGGGCACATGCCGAGGTGTCTTAATCGCAGCCCCTAGTGGCTCCCCTCAGCCTTTGACCTACTCTCACCTATCTTGACTTTTAGCTTGGGTCGGTTCGTCTCGATCGTTGGCCTGAGCTAGCTTGTCTCGTTTGTCAGCCTAGGTAGCATGTCTTTATCGTTTGCTAGGGATGACCCTTCTCAGTCGTCGGCCCGTATCGGCCTGAGTCGGCCCAACTCGACCTGTCTCGATTGTCTGTCCAGGTTGTTCCAACTCATCTTTGTCGTCGATCCGGACGACTCATTTCGTCCTTTGGCCCAACCAGTCTATCTCGATATTTGGCCTTACCTAACCCAGTCATCCAGTCTCGACCTTTCGGTCCAGGCTAGTCCAAGACAACTCAACTCAATCTTTGACTTAGATTCAAAATATTATTTTCAAAATTAGTTAAATTATTTTAGTGGGTCAACCCCACTTTGACTTTGGTCCTAACCTACTTAAGAGGGGATTGAGTTTTTTTTCTTACCCTCTCATTTGGAGACGCCCTCAAATGAGGACTTAATAAAAAGTAAACTAAAACTGGCCTATGTACCATCTACCAAATTGACACCTCTATATAATTACAACCGGAAGTGGAAGTATTTAATTTTATTGTGAATTGCTTATATAGAAACATAAAAAATAATACATTTGTACTAGGAATGGCAAAAATACCCACGCCCACGGATATCTGCGAATAAAATCTGTGGCGGATAGTTACTACCCGTGGGTATTTATTATCCACGGGTAGTGGGTAGCGGGTATTTTAATACCCGCTTATAAACAGGTCGGGTACGGGTATCATATTATTCGTACCCGCGGGTACCCGTTACCCGCCAAAAATTAAAATTAAAATTTAATTTATATTTTTTAAGTTAAACTTAATTAAAATTAAAATTAATTGTATATTTTATTATGTCAAATTTAATTATAATTATAATTAAAATTTAATTTAATTTATATTTTATTTTTATAATTTTATATTAAAACATTTATAAAATATTTTTTTTTTAAATATTTGCGGGTATCGGGTATCCAGGGGTACCCGCAAATTTTAAAAATATCCCTGAGTAAACGAACGTGTAACGAGCAAAATTTTTTTTTGCGGTCGGATTGTGGGTAGGCACTATCCGTGCCCAACCTGACCCGTTGTCATTCCTAATCTGTACAGTGAAACTAAAATTAAACTTCACATACTCTAAAAACTGCCTCTAATACCAATTATTATAACTGAAAAAGTATTATATTTATGATATGTTAAAATTATAGATTTTAATAATTAAAAGTCATTATAAATAAAATTTCTAACCACTTAAATATTCGTCAAAACTATGTCAAAAATCGTTTGTGGCAACAAAAGTTTATATGCTGGTATTGTTTGAAAGTAAGAAAAAATTACTAGTAGTTAATAACTATCACAAAATGACTTTTATTTGTATATATTTAACCATATTTTGACTATAAAAAACTACCACAAAAATATATCATATTTTATTATCAATTAAAGCTAATTAAAAGTTTAAAATAATAAAAAAAGTATTATATATATATATATATATATATATATATATATATATATATATATTACTCTCACAATACCTATTCTGATTTTTTGTGTGTTTCAGATTAGATGTTTTGAAATATAATTATTATTTTAAGGAAGAGATTCGGAAAACAATTCGAGATCAAAAATATCTTTCGGAATACTCATTTTGAAAAGTTTTTTCTTACATTTCTAATTATAATTTCCGATGTCAGTTTTTGGATCCGAAAACACCTTCGCAAACATCCAAGTTTGAAAACATTAATAGTGAATTGTAGTGATTTTTATTCTATTTTTAATGAGATATATAGTTTGGGAAGTAAAACTTTTATGGGAGTGTAGAAAGAAAAACAGGGAGGTGCAGGAAAAAGTATCTTTCTTTAGTAAGTTGTATTTCAGCCCAAACTCATTTGGATTGGGTCTTAAAGAATTAGATAGTCCTTACCATTAAGGCTTCTTCAACCTTCTTTCACCACCTACATTTCACTGATTTCACTGCACAGATTTCTAAAGCTGTTTTATTTGAATTGTTATTTCGAAATTTGTTTAAGGGAATCCATCGAATTTCGGAATCCGATTTTGTTAATTTTTTTTTTTGAAGTTTAATTCATTGGTATGTTGGCAATGGTATTAATATGTTTAATTGAAGATATTTATGTTAGGTATAAGAATAGTTTTGTTTAATTTCAGACATCATTTCTAATAATATTCTTTTGAGAATAATTTAAACTTTAAATTAAAAAAAAAAATCTAAAGTAGAACTGACAAGGGAAAGATAAGTGAAAAAAAAAAAGCAATAATTTCTTAATTAGAACTGATATAAGTTAACCTTGTTTTTACAATAGGGAGATACTTGGAATCTTCTTATTCATGGTTCTTGCTGGCTGTAAGAGTTGCACAGAACTCACATATATATGGCTTCAACCTTATTCTGTAGATAGTACAACAACTCATACAAATCACATTACATAACTTTGTTCTTTTGAAATGCCCAATTTGCTTCAGTTTTGTCTGAAGGAACCCTAATAGTTTCAAGAAATGGTCTTCCTTCTTTTTCCATAGATTTTTGTTTCAGACGATGCTGTCTTTCTCCATACAAAATATCAGCAATGCTTCATATTCCAAAAAAAATAGAATTAGATATTATATATATATATATATATATATATATATATATATATATATATATATATATATATATATATCTGAACCTAAAAATGTAGCATAAACGAGGCCTCAATCACCGTAGGTTTTAGCTATTAAAATTGATGTATAACCCTAACTAAAATGACTGATAGAGTAAATTAAAAGATCATTGTTCATTTTTCTCTACCTGTCAAGTGCTTCAGCATTTGTTTTCACGCCTTCTTCTATAGCGAAAGTGCCCAAATTTATCTTCTTAACTTTTTCAACTAAAAGTGCTTTCCCAGTCAATTGAAGAGCGTCCATGTTTAGTTTTGCAACATTGGTCATGCTAGGGAATAAAAGAGTGTATTCCTGTCATTGTTGATTACTTGATTAGTCAATTATTCACTATTCAAACCAATAAATAATTTCTTGGAAATATTAGTATGTATTATAAGATTTGTTTAGTTTGATGAAGTTTAATTATTTTATGTCACTGTCTTCTTTGTTACAGAAAGATGAAAACCTATTACGACCATTAAATAAAAAGAAACGTATACCTGAATTCGAAGGTAGTTAATGGTAGGTTTTCGGAAGAGTGAACCATGATAGTATTCATTCATGGAGGTTGTTGCACGATCAAGAAAAAGGGCTCCAGGAGCAGTCCAATTCTGAGGTGGCCATGTGGCAGCCGAGGCAACATCATACATCTCCACAGTTGGTACTGTTCCACTTCCCAAAGACAACACAAGTATTTCGGAATAGTTATTGTACCGTACTACTTCATCCACGGTTGTTTCTGTCTGATCAAATTAAGCTTCATATTATTAATACAAGTATTCATAAATCATAATTTACATGCAATTTTGTCATATATGTAATGAATAGGTAAATTAATTTACCGGATTCCCATTCACTAGATTTTCATTAAGCATACTCAACTCCGCACCACTAATCAAATTGAAGTCAACACCATGGTTCTTGAAATAGTAGGGTGGCAGAAGAGTGGGTGCTGCTGAAGCCGATATGCTTATATCAGACATCAAGGCATTGAAGTAGGGAAACTTCTCAACCTACATCACCAAAACTTTTATGTTGATATTTTTTCTTCAGTAAAGAAAATTATAATATATGCATATGGTGCTAACCTTGTAGTTTGAGAATATAACTGGCTTTTTTGTCTTGATGTCGAAAGTTGGGATGACAACATTGGTCAGTGTTTGACTAAGTCGTGTATCCTTCAGCACTTCACGAGTTATGTTGTGTAAAAACTCCCCATCGAACCTGGAACCGTTTCCAGGTCTGCATGTCGGTTGTTTCATCATAACAGACACAAAGAAAAACATGTTATTATTAGTTGCTGCTAAACGTTGATATTGATGATGTTCTATGAATATTAATGGTGTTATTATACCTAGATGAATTGAATACATGAGGGCCATTTTGTTTGTAGAAGTCTACAATTTGTGAAGGAGTAAAAGCAGCACGAGTAGGATCATGAGGGCTTGGTGTGGCTAACAAAGCTGTTATGAGTGCACCAGTGCCACTCCCTCCTATCACATCAAAGAAATGTGCTAAATCTGCATTTGGATCCCTAGCCTGCAACTCAACAACAAATTCAAGTTAACCACATAAACATTCATTCATTCATGTTATTTCAATACATATATGCAGAGTATATGAAGAATAAGAATGAACCTTAAGAGCCTTATCTAAGTGATCAAGAACTGTTGCCGGAATAATCCCTCTGATACCACCACCATCAATGCTCAGAATGGTTAATACGTTTCCTTTGTCAGAAGAAGGCAGTTTCTGGGTACTGAACCCACCAATCACTTGCCCAGCAAACAACAAAACAAAGAAAACCAAATGAGCCATTAATTGCTTCACTAGGTAGTAGAGAAGTAGTTGAGAGAGTTGTGTGATTTGTGCTGAAATGTAAAGGTTATTTATAGATTTTTTTTTTGCAGGATGCATGCATGCACCGTGATTGAACAAATGTTATTTTATGCATGATAATGGTGCTGCTCATTGCTTACATATACATATATTTTAATGAAGAATGAGTAAAACGTTCCTATCCATTATTTAATACAAACTGGTTTAAGCGTTCATGTCCTGTTAATATTTTAGAATATTATTGAAGGAGGGAAGCGACGATGATGTACAAACTTATTAGTTTAGTATGAGACTATGATTTTATTTTTTGAATAAAATTTGAAAATATATATAATTTTATATTATAATTTAAAAAAGATACATTTATGTTAATAATAAATTATAAATTATATTATTAAATTATAAAATTCTAAAATAATAAATTAATAAATTGACAAGAGGCGACAACTAAGTAGGTGACACAACAATATAATAACTACATCATCCATTTAACAGTCGTATCATCAAGTTAACAAAATACACTATAAAGATTTATGAAAGACTTAATTGAAAATTTACAAATTTAACAGAGATTTAAAATATAATTAAACCTAAATATTGAAAATAAATAATATTTTTGCAATTAAATATTAAAATAAAGAGGACTAACATATCTTAAGTCAACACTTACCTTATTCTTAAATTCTTTTGAGTTAGAGTCTCATGAGTTGATACTAAGTTATATATTTGTGAATATTGAAGAAAGAAAGGTCATCTATCATTATAATCTGTATGCATTCTTAAGAAGAAATGTGAATCTTAAATTGATTTTAATTTTAATGTTCAGACTTTAAGATGATAACAATAATCTTATTTGGAAAAATTTTATACAACCAAGTATTTTCTCTTAGTACTATACTAACAATAGTGAAGATGTGTCATGTGTCACTTCGTGATTTTTTTAATTATTTTAAAAAGAAATTTTGTTACATGTCAACCTGATATTGTGCCACATGAAAATAATAATGTGACGTGGTAGAGACTGAGCTACATGTTACTATCATGTCATATGTTGTTATTATGCTAGGTGTCATTTTCTCTGTCTCAATTTAATCCCTATATTTAATCAACTATATTTAATAAAATTTAGTTCAAATGACTAAATTCACGTATTTCTAAATTTAGAAAATTAAATTGATCTAAAATTTCGAATATAGACTCATTCCAATTTTCACATAAAATTAAAATTAAGGGATAAAAACATATTTAATCATTAATTAAACCTACAACTTTCCTATTGGGAGTTAAACTCACGATCTTTCCTTTCCAACTTTACCAAACTTCAACATTTCTGCACCCAAAAAAAGTAACGAACATAATCAAGAAATATATCACTACTAAAAATTCTCATATTACATGAAAATTTTCTTGCAAATTTATTAAAAAAATTGCAAGAAAAAAATTTTCATGCTATTTTTTTAAGAATTTTAATTAGTAGGTAATTCCTTTGTGGATAATTATTTTCTAGAAAATTATAAAATTTGCAAGTATTTCTTACAAAATTTATTGTGAAAAGTGTTTTATACAAAATATTTTGTAAAAAAATTGACAACAATTTCCTGCAAATTTTTTTTCATAACAAATTTTATAAGTATTTCATACAAAAAATATTTTAAAACAAAATTGATAGAAAATATGAGTGTTTTTAGTAGTGCATCTAAAATTCCGCAGCTAATTTTGTCAATATTAATGCATATTTTTTTTCGAGGATACATGCAAGTATACTATTATTAAACGAATGTATCAGACTCAAATATTTATGCATCATAATTTTCTTCATGGTTCATATAATAATCTCGAGAGCTTTCTACATATATGGTTCCAAATGAAAGGAAAGATAAAAAATAAAAAAAAAGGTACCGTTCATCTTCTTCTGTATATTTTAATGAAGAATGCGTAAGCCTGTTTTGTCCACTTCAATTAGAATCGCATAAATAGATTAGAGATAAGCATTAGAAGTTGATTCACATGATAAATTTAAACTGATAGAAACATTTAAAAAACAGTTTGTTATTATTATATGTTTTGTTCCTTCAACGGTGATGCCATGCAAAAGAAATCATATTACACTATTCAATGTTCCACGTTCTTAAACATGTGTTTAATCATGAATTTACAAATGTGTGTGTGTGGTTATCTCGCCCTACATGCATGTGCTAATGTTATTTATTAACAATTCAGTCCATATAATTGTAGAGATAGATTGTGTTTAATGGAAATAATTAGTATCAACATGATAAGATTGACCTAACTAATCATAATGAAACAAAAAGAAGCATAGAAATTTAACATTTTGTGATTGTCATTATCTTTCCATACAAATATATATTGGTGAACTAAATAGGGTACTTGACCCACCTTTTACAAAAGCTTGTAACTCCCTCCCATAATTAGAATGTGTTAGAGTAGGTTACACGTATTTGTAAAAATTTTATTCTTTTATGAAGTTGCATTGTTTTTTAAGCATTAAATATATTTTATGATTTTTTAAGTTCTTATAAAAAATTGTATTTCGTTTCTAATTAAAATGTATTTTTGTTTCTGTACTCAGTGAAAGTCATATAAAACACCATTCTCAACAAACATGTGTATAGGTTATTATAGTTAAATGTGGAACTCTGTATCATGGGAAAAACACTTCACTGTAAAAAGTCATTAAATAACAACCAAATTTAAAGATAAAAATAATTAAGCATTATATTAACTAAATTCAAATTTTATAAATTAAAAATATTGATAATTTATTATTAATAAAAATTTATAATTGATTTGTGAATTACAATCTAAATTAATCTCTACCATTAATTATTATTGGTAATCATAAATTAGTTCCTATTTTTAAATTGAAGACCACTTTACAGTAAATAATATAGTGCTAAACTTTATACATTCTACCAAGTTTCAATTGCATTTTTATACTTTTTCTTTCTTCACTAGTACGTTTTCTTTTGGTTGGTCATTCTCAATTTGACCATTTCTCGATTTGTGAATGTAGATTATCAAGAAAGCTTTATATATATATATATATATATATATATATATATATATATATATTGGCGGA
>Ga0214542_1010164_pt1 | contig 13947 bp, 11 predicted proteins | sample CNSS1metaG_FD_160096 | JGI IMG/M metagenome (GOLD analysis project Ga0214542, IMG submission 160096) | Root nodule microbial communities from cowpea collected in UCLA plant growth center, Los Angeles, California, USA - CNSS1 | ecosystem: Host-associated > Plants > Roots > Nodule | place: USA...
TTTTTTTTTTTGTGTTTTTTTTTTTTTTTTTTAATTTGGAAAAACCAATGCTTTTATTTTTATTATACAAAATATCTTTTCATCTTTAAAAGATATGGTTGATTCTGAAAAAATATAGCTTTTAGGCCAGGCCTTTTGGTTTATATTTTTTTTTTGGGGTTGGAATGTGAAGGAGGAGTTGTATTTATTTAACACCGTTTGGTTAAGCGATACAAGTGATTTGCACCAAGAGGTGTAAATGTTTCTTGTTGAGCTTTAGTCTTTTTGTAAACGAAGCTGTTCCTTTCATTATACAGACAATGTAACATGTTTCGATTATATCTGTACAGATTGTTTTGTAACTTTATATGTCCCTGTCTGTTACATTCACAATTATACTAATATGTGTTGTTTTGATGCTGCAGGCAAGGTGTCAAGGACACTCAGCTGGTGGTGCTTTAATCCAGGAATAGCCATGGAAGACTTTCGTAATAAATATGGGGTTAGATCTATTATACTGACTTCGGGCACATTATCCCCTATGGAATCTTTTGCTGAGGAACTGAAGTTGTAAGTTCCCTTGTTGCTAATTGTGTTTTCATCAATGATATCTTGGCTGTCATTAACACAAAGTGTTGATTCTGGTAATCTCAGAGATTTCCCCATCCGGCTAGAAAATCCACATGTAATAACCCCAAATCAGATATGGGCAGGAGTTGTTCCGGTTGGGCCTTCAGGACATACTTTTAACTCCTCTTACCGCACTCGTGATTCACTAGAGTACAAGCAGGACCTTGGAAATGCAATTGGTATTTGACTTGCTTATGATGTACTGAATTCGGCAAAATAAAGTTGATGTAATATTTGTCTTGCCATTTCAATTGCATGTCTAGTTTAAAAAAATGGAGTTGCAGTATTTTTGATAGTGAAAGTCTCATTAGTGAATGGAGCATTGCATTTTTGTTATAGCTTTCTGCTTTTATATTCTAACCTATTAGAATGCTTTAAGATCAACATTTTTTGAGTGAAACATATTTAGTGTTCACATACAAACAGGGATTTTGGTGGTTTACGGTATGTGAATCATTCCTAGAAAGGTATGTGGTATAATTCAACACTACTTTAGTGATGGACTTGTATAATCAGTCCTGAATAGGAATGTTGATTAAGTAGAATTTAAGTTGTCAATGATAGTTTATGCTATTATCTAGTCATCATTGACTTGGAGATAGATGTGGGATGTGGGTGTTTGGGGCAATGAATGAGCATTGGTTTGTTAGATTGGCATGAGAGGCATAATGATAGTAAAATGAGACCAAAGAGTGGAAACTCAATCAATATTTCAAGAAGTTAATATTATATAATTTGCATTCATGGCTTCATTTGTGTGGGTATAATTTCATAAAAACTGAAGAAAGTTCTATATCTCAGACTACGATACCCCAGAGCCTACAGAATTTGGAATAAGTAGCTTGTATTGTCATCAGAATTTGAAGAAAAAACCCGATAGACATTGCCATTAACTGTCAATAATTTCATTTCTCTGTTGTATTCCAGTAAATTTGGCCCGAATTGTTCCTGACGGCCTTCTTGTATTCTTCCCATCGTATTACCTTTTGGACCAAATCATTGGTTGCTGGAAAAGTGTGGTAAGATTCATACTGACCTAATGAAAAGATAAATTTGCTTGGTCAAGCTTATGGTACATGGTATTGAGGTTTGTTATTTTCAGGGTAATGAAAATTCAATGTCAATATGGGACAGAATTTGCAAACACAAGAAACCTGTTATAGAACCTAGGGAATCTTCATCATTTCCCTTGTCAATTAAGGTAACACCTTTATGTTACATGGTGAAAACACATTCTTCCATAATAAGCATTTGGATGCATCATATCCTAAGATGGACCTGGCCTGACCTTTTTGCTTCTCTGTACAGGACTACATGACCAAGCTGAATGACACCTCAACCTCTGGAGCAGTTTTTTTCGCCGTTTGTCGTGGGAAGGTATGACTTAATCATGAATGTAGAGAAACATCCTTCTGATATGTTCTCACCTTTATTATGGTATACAAGTACTGTAAGACGTAGTGTACATGTACTGCTATAGGCAGGTATACTGTAGGACCTAGGGGATATGGCAATATATTTGAAGACTCTGGGATAGAAGACTATTTTTTATATGATACTAAAATACAGTGACATTTATAATTAAGGGAGAAGGGTTCATAAAGGCCAAGCATTGTCCTAAAAATTGTAATTGTAATATATAGGCATTAGACATAATGCCTCACTTAGATAAATTTGTGCCATTCGTTATTTTAACAGGTAAGCGAAGGATTAGATTTTGCTGATCATGCTGGAAGAGCTGTGGTAATTACTGGTTTGCCATTTGCGACAAGTACTGATCCTAAGGTTTGATTATCTTTTCCCACTACTAACTCCAAATAGTTCTCTTGGTATTGTCTATTAATTATGCATGTACATGTGTTTGTCGTAAAAATTCACTTTTAATCACCAACAGGTTCGACTAAAACGGGAATACCTTGATCAACAATCTCGACCACAGGGAGAACTGTTGAAGGTTATGTTGGTTTACTTGCATAAATTTTTCACACATTAATGTAATATGTTTGTAAGTATTAACTATTTGTCTGGTACTTAAAGCAGGTTATAACTGGAGATGAATGGTATAACCAGCAAGCCTCCCGAGCTGTGAATCAAGCTGTTGGGCGTGTAATTCGCCATCGCTATGACTATGGAGCAATTATTTTCTGTGATGAAAGGTTTTTACCTTGAATTATTTTGGTCTAAATTGCCTCAAAAGACATGTGTTTTATGTTATTACTAATTCCTTTTTTCTCTTTTGTGTATTACTTCTTCAATGAAAAATATAACCAATTTTTTTATCACATGGATAATTTGCACGTCAGTGATTTGTTTTGGTCCCAACGAATTTCCATTGATGTTTTTTGGGTGGCTCTGTTTCTCTCAAGCTATAAACCGAAGGAAGTATAAATGTAAACTTGTTAGTTTCATGATATGTTACGAACTACTTTTCATTTTGTGAAAATCATCTGATATAAATATCTCAATGTATACATTAGTAATTCAAAAGCCAACTAATAAACATGTCAAGGTCCTAGCTATAATTATTCTTTGGAAAATTATACTTTGACTTCCATTTTTTGACTCCCATTCTTTACTTCCTGACGTGGTTTAGTGTGGGTTATCGATTCTTTCAAAAGAAAAGATAGGGATACATTAATCAATAATCTACATTAAACTACGTTAGGAAGTAGAGAAGGAGAGTCAAAAAATAAGAGTCATAGTATCATTGTCCTTATTCTTATATCAAATATCAGTAGCCTGTTACATTACTAAGTTATTATTAATTTGGGCTTTGTTGTTTATACGAATTTTTTGAGGGTTATTCTTAGTGTTGAAGTTGTTACAGGTTTTCACATCAACATCGTTTGTCCCAAGTCTCACGTTGGATACAGCCTCACATAAAGGTTCTACTCTTCACTGAAATTCACTCTTCTGGATTACAAACTTTTTTATACTAACTGGTTTCCATTCTTGTAGTGTTTCTCAAGATTTGGAGAAGTTGTTTTCACTCTAACTCGGTTTTTTCGAGAAGTAGGAACTCAGTTTCCTACGAAGGCGCCTTTGTTAGAAGCTAAAAAGGAGGGTCAGTGTCTTATAGTACTATATTATGTTGGTTGTGTCATGTCATTGTGTGTATGCTTGTGGTTTTTGCCTCAATTTTTTTATGGTTGGCATTTAAATATTGTAAATTTGTTTCTTTAGAGCATGACGGGTATGGTTTCTATCTGCTTTTTATGAATTAGCAGTTCAATTTGTTGTAATTTAGATTTTTTATTTTTTACAAGGATGGAGGGGTGTTTTCTTTTTTATTAAAGGCAGAGTGAAGGTAACCAACCTCCTATGTAGGATGAGAAAATACAAATTGCTTACAGTGTGGTTTTGTGTATTGGATGATAAAAAGATACATGAATTGAGTTACATGATTAAACGGGCTTTGCCTTATTCAAAATCAGCTAACTGTGGATAATACTGGTATTGTTTGGTAACTCACTCCATGAAGTTGTTTCCTTTTCTCAAATTTTCTCATTCCTTTGTTATTTAAACACAACATTTTAGTTTCCAGTCATCCATCAATGCAAATTTGATTTCTTTCAAGTGTAGCTTCCCTTCTTTTATATATTTATTTTCAATCCTTTTTCTACTGATATGAATTAACTGGACCATTGCTGATGCAGGCAATGTAGGAGAAGTACCATCATCAGAGCTGCACATGGAAAAACTTTTGTCACCCCTGGTAAGTCTTTGATCACGCATTGTAATGATGCTCATTTTTTTAATCACATAATGCTATTGTTTGGCCCTTCAGCTTGATAATCTTTTTTCTTGCAGACTGCACCAATGGCTCAAAATTTCTCTTTGAAAGCGTCATCTTTGCTTGATACTAAAAAAGGCCGTGCATCATTCCTAGGAGAAATTGCGCCTGCCAACCGCTCATCTCTGTCTTTGGACAATTGCAAGACTGTACATCGTAAAAGTTCAAGTGATATTTCTGGCAAGGTTTTGCTTGGAAGGAAGACTCTTTTATCACCAGAATGTGAGAGGGATGATTTGGCTGTTAGTTATCAACCTGGTGAAAAATCAACGGATACACCAGTAGCACCTTGTTCATCCAGGAAGCGTAAATTTGTGGCAGGAGAGTATGACTTAAAGCAATATTTTGGAAATTCTAATGAGCATTCATCATCGGGTACAAATTTTCTGAATCTTATAGCTCTCATTTCAATTTTTAATTATGTTAACTATGCTAAGTGAGTAGATCTATGATATGGCTTGTCAAAACGCTCAGGGGTTGTAGATGTAAGAGATAGAGATGGTGTGGCCTCCACTTGTGTTGAATTGACAAGACCAAAAGGCCATCTTCCTGCTGATTCCGTGCCTTCTGCTGGTGATGAAACCCAAGGATCAGCATTCCTTGCTCAGGTAGAGTTGTTATTTGTTATACATAAATTGCATGTAGCCTCCGAAGTAGAAATGCAATAAGTGGAAATTACTGGAAATGGAACTAATTCTTTTTATGGTTGAAGCCAATGTGCAAGAAAATCAAACAAATTGTAGTTATAAACATGAGCTATACGGACAATCAGATTTTGATCATAATTTTGCACAAGTGCTCATAATTCTTACACAAGTCAAACTCAATTTCTATTTCCTATTTATTTGCTGTTGTACACATATTCTTAGGTCAGTTTACATTAAATTTGATCATATTTTTCATAATTATTGTTATCAACCCTCAAGTAACACGGTGTTGCAATTTGATGTTCCTTTATATTGATATTGATGACAAATTTTGAGTATGGATATTCTGTATAAATTGTGCCTTACAGGTTCGAGATAAACTCAGTGCTGCGGAATATATAGACTTCGTGGGTTGTATGAAGGCACTCAAGACCAAAGCAATGAAAATTAGCGAAGTTTTACAGTGTATTTCTAGATTGTTCTCTGGACCTGATAGGCTACCTCTACTTAAAAGGTATTCAAAAAATTATAATATTTTAAGCAACCTTTATGGTTTGAACTGTTGTCCTTGTTATACCATTCATCCCCAATCATTATGTCACTGAAGAAAGTTCTTGATCTATCCTTAAAATTGGTTGCAATTCATGTAGCGCTATTGTGAAGTGTAATTGTAATGCATGAGCCAAGTCATTCGATATTCTCACTGCAAAGTGTAAAATGGGGCATGTGAAAGAAAATGACTGATTCCTGCACTCTAGATTACCACCTAGACTACTTCCTTGCATGATGCCTTTTGAAGGAAATATGTTTCAAAGTCACATTGAAATTTCCGATGTTGAATCATCTCTTGACCTTCGTCATCTTGTTTAACAGGTTCAAAGATTACATCCCAGCAAAATATCATTCTTTGTATGAGCACTATGTTGAAGAAAAAACATTAATCACGTGAAGACTTCTTGAAGGTGCCCTTCTTGTGACTATTGTGTGATAATTCGTCCAGTTAAAAACAGGCTATCTAAGTCTTAACATCTTTATTGGATTGTTATTAAAGACATGGAAAGGAATGAATATTAGTACATGGCCTAACAAGACTAGAAATGAGGAGACACATGAAGAACAAGACTAGGAATGAGGATATTCATGAATATATAAATTATATTGGTTCTTCACCCATAGTTTAATAGAGAAGATAATTTCATAAGTGTTTGATTCAGGAGTATTCATGTATACTTCATAGCATGGAATGTGACAAACATTGAAATGAGGCTTTGGATTTGATGTTGGCCTAGGTGAATCAACATCAGATGATTTATTTAGGAATCAATTCATCAAAAGAATGATTAGTGGATTTTTTTTAGGGCCAGAAAATATAAGCCCCACGGAATGGATCCCCACAGATATATATATATATATATATATATATATATATATATATATATATATATATATATATATATATATATATATATATATATATTATCAAACACTAATAGTAACTGGCTTTCCTGAAGCATCTTTCGAATGTTGTGCTTCGTGAGGAAATGCATTGTTTTTTTATCATTAATTTTGTTTAATCTTCATGGATTTATTTGTACATAGGTGTACATGAAATTGGTGAGTAGTGGTTGAATACAATAATTTACTACGTCTTTTTACTTCTAATAATTAGTAATGTGGATCGAGTTCCTTTGATTTGTCAGAATATTTTTTATGCTAAAAATGCATGTATGATATGTCAAAATATTTATTATCTATATGTGGTGTTGATGTGACAACTTGCGAAGAGTTGAACTTCTCTTCAACCATAGTGTGCATTATTTGGTGCTCGGAAATCATCTCTTAATCTATACAAGTATATATTCATTTTCCTTCCTGCACCAATTTCAATTAACTGTTATAAGTATTCACTGCTTTTATTGATGACTATTTTCTATTGAAAAACTTCATTGGTTGAATAATCAATTTTTTTTTCTTTCGGGACATCTAGTGTAGCATTTTTAAGGGGATCATACGATAAAACTTACATAGTTAAGATCATAATATTCAAGCAAACTAGGATTGAAGTTTAAAGTAGTTTAATACAATGCTAGTTAAGATATAAGTTACAATTCTTACGCTAAAAATGGTTTAGTGCAATGCTGGGTACGATATATCTAAACACAATACTAGCAATTTGTTTGAGTTCATGTAGCAATGACCTAATGTGTTATCACTTATGAGTAATCATTTATGAAAATAACACTGAATACTTTAAATAGAGAGTTTTAGCATATCTTGAAATGACATGATTGTTGTTAATTTATTTTAGAGTAATTCTCAATTGTCAATGAATTAATAAAAAGGAACAACCTTTTATGTTAAAAAGTGACTTTTTTTTATTTAAAGACACTTTCATTTTTGTTTTTCTTTACCATCTTATTCTTTTTTACTCTTTTATTTTATCTCTCCATATTCACTATCCTTTTCATCTTAAGTATTCCAAGAACAATTAGGTATCTCATTCTTTCCTTTACCTTTTCTTTTTATCATGTCTAGTTTATCTTGAGTTTAAATGACAAGATTTTATGGTGTGTTGGATGAGACAATCTAAAAGAGTAATTCATTTATTGAAGAATTTAAAATTCTTTGAAGGAAACTGACATGTTTGTATGAAGAAATTAAAAAGAAATTGAAATTGAGGAATTTTAAGAAGGTATTTTAAACAACAAAAGTAGTAGAATATCATATTTCCTTAATAAAGGAAAATGAAATTCTCAAGTTGTGAAATTACTTATTGATTAAGACAAAAAAGTCCATAGGTCCAAAAAGTCGACTTATATTAACCTTTAGTTTGAGTTGAAGGTTGAGTCGAGTCGGATGGGACAAAAGGTCGAGCCGTGTCGGGTAGAAGGTTGAGACAAATGGGTTCAGGTCGAAGGTCGAAAGTCAAGACGAGTCAACCCGGATTGAAGATCAAGACGGGTCAATTCGTACTCAAGGTCAAGTCGAGGAGGCCTAGGCCTTATGTCCAATTAGGTTGGTCCGGGCCTTAGGTTAAGCTAAGTCAACCCTAGTCAAAGGTTGAGCAGAGTTAGCCCTGGCTAAAGGTTGATCTGAGTCGGCTTAGGTTACAAGTCGAGCCGAGTGTGCTCGGTCGAAGGTTGAGCCAAGTTAGCCAAGGTTGAAGGTCGAGCTGAGTTGGTTGGCTTGGGAGAAAGGTCGAGTTAAGTCACCTTAGGCTAAAGGTCGAGCTGAGAGTGCCCAGGTCGAATGTCAAGCTGGGTAAGCTCGAGCCGAGTCGGCTCGTGTCCTAGGTTCAGTCGAGTCAGCCTGGGTCCCAGGTTGAGTCATGTCGGCACAAATCGTTGGTCGAGTCGAGTTGACCTTAGTGGAACTTCGAGTCGAGTCAGTCTAGATTGAAGGTTTTAACTAATCTATCCTAGTTGAAGGTTGAGTTGAGTCAACTCATGCAAAATCATTTTGAATTGACCGAGGTTAAATCAACTTGAATCGACCCAGATTGAACCAGTTGAGGTCAAATTGACTCGAGTCAACTTGAACCAAAAGTCGAGACGAGTAGTCCCAAATTGAAGATCGAGCTAAGTTAAGTTAGACTCAAAGATAAAATTAAATTCATCTTAAAATAAAAATTAAATTGCTTTATTCAAACAAGAAAATTGAAATTTCAAATATTTTAATTACTTAATTAAAACTAATTATTTAAGAAACGAAGAGAATTCAATTACAATTAATTCAATTTTTAGGTATTTTAATTTCTTAGAATTGTTGAAATTTCTTATCCACACAATGTTAAGGTATCCTTGGTTGCTATTGACGTCATACTTGTAGGAGAAGATTCTAATAGTGATGATAATGTTGTGGTTTCAATATTCACCGAAATTATTTTGGTAAGAAATGACACGAGAGAAAATGTAGTACTTTTAGTTTATGATGAGGTTGGGATGGGAATAATAAGACCTTTTAATTTCTCTAAAGGTAAAAGGAAAACCTCATTCTGATATAAATGAAGTTTTCGAAAAGAAGAGAGCTTCTAAAGTTGATCCTAGTGACATAAGAGGAAAAAGGAATGATAATATTCCTCCCATTACCATTAGAGAGTATTCTTATAGGTTGCTAAGACTTGATTTTTATTATTTTGAGTACTTGGCCCTTGTCAATATTAATATTTTATAACCCGATTTGATCATGTAGACTTTCTATTTGCTGAGGAATACTCTACTCCATATAGAGTATATATGAAGTTACCTAGAGATGACTTATCTTCATGTATGATTAATGATTTATGGAATTAAATTTATTATTTACTTTTTAAAGTTTTATTGTCAAATTTTGATCATGCTTAATGTCATCTTAGCGAATTCCACACTAATTGTTGAGTGTTACTTGAAAATTTTCAATTTTTTTTTATCAAACTTACCATAAACAATTGTTTTGCTTTTTTTTTTTTCTAAATTAAGTACGAGTTGAACTCATGTGGATGTTTGTAAATGATGTCTTGATGTTTTTAAATCATGTTATGCATAATGAATTTTTTTCTATGCTTAATTTTTCAAGAAAACTCAAGACTAGTTTATCTTCCCAATGTTATCTTTTGTTGTCACTAAACTCTTTTTTGGTAGGAAAACTTTGTCACGATTCCCTCAACCATTAATTAAGGTGTTGACGTTCTTGCTCAATGGTGAGAAATATTTCTGTGAATTTGTTGTGTAATTTGGCAGAGTAAAACAGGGTAAAATTACAGTCTACTTCTCTTCGGTTTTAAGGTCATTTTTCGCTTATGCCTGAGGATGGGTGAAAAGGGTTATTTTCTGGACGTTTTTTGCAAAACAGTAAATCCAAACAGGAATAAAGTGCATTTTTTTTAGGGAGATCCGAACAAAATAAACATAAATTATTGGGTTTGAATCCTTAATTGTTGACAAGGAAACAAAAAGAATGATACCTTTTAAGAGGGAAAATTCATAACCTAGTTAGAGAATCCAAAGGCAAAATACAATTTTACTGATACCGTTGATACTCGTGGTAGATGTTATTGCACATAAAAAAATTATATGATCTTGAGAAAGTGAAAATTGATGTGTTAAGTATAACATTGTGTCAAAGTGATTGTAAAATACTCATAAAGGAGTAAATTTTTGTATTTATGAAAAGAAAAAATGGGACACTGAAATGTACTTTTTTTGCCTGTGAAATTATTACGAGAAACTTCTTACTAAGAATCGCAGGGAACATGTGATAGACAATTTTACACAATGATCTCACTGAAAGCCACACAATTACAATGCTTAAGCCATAAGCAAGAGCACACATTTTTATTAACAAAACACAGTCATTATGGTACAACTTACTCCATGTGAAGCCCAGGGGAAAAATTAAATTTCGAAAAAATAAAAACAGTTCAATAAACAAACACACGATCTTCCTTGAACCTTGTCCAATGAAATATTTTAGGCATGCTTTTCCCAACAAGAGTTTTTCTTAATTAACTCTTGAAGCATAACCCCCACTGGACATAAATTTAATGGTTTCAGAATAAACTAAAATTGTTGTTACAGGGAGGACCCAAATCCTAACGTGACGTTTTTGGTCACACTCCTAACGGTTCGAACGCTACGCGGCTTGTCGGAAGGTGGTTCGGAATTACTCCGACGCATGACGGTGATGAGATCGACGAAAGCACCAAGGATGAACTTATGCGACTTTTTGTGGTTGAGATTAAGGTAAGAAAACAAGAGCTCCTCCATGAAATCCCAATCAACCACTCCTTCGTGGTTGTTCACCATTTCTTGCATGGAACGTCTGAAATCGTCGTAAGGGCTGGTGGAGTGCGTCAAGAGAGCGATGCTATCATCGGGAAGCGCGTGATCCGCACCCTCCTTCTCGTAAGAACCGGAAGACGAAACATCGTAGAGGGTTGACACAGTTGACACCGATCCTACTTCGTCACTGGTTGCTGTATTAATGGTGGTGTTTGTGAGAGCGTCCTCCACCAGCGACCCAGAGAACCCAGGCTTCACGAAGAACCGGGTCGACCCACGAACATCACGTGGCGATGTTGTTTCTACCGCTTCGTGGTCTCCGTCGTCACCTTCGAAGACCCTTTTGGTGTTTAAGGTTTCATCGTCGTCTTTGAGGTACAAAGACTTGAAATTCTCTAAGAGGAAACGGTCAACGTCTGCTAAGGTGGCTGCATCGTCCTTGCGGTGGTGATTGTTGCTGCTCTCACGAACAACGTGTTGTTGTTGATGATGATGGTGACGAGGACGACGAGAAGGTTCGTTTCTAACACTGTACAAGGCAAAGGAAGGTGTCCTAGGATGTTTGCAACCAGATAGAATCCAGTTCTTGGAGGGTAATCGGATTTGAGGGCGTGGACTTTTGATTTTGAAGAGGTAATCTCGAATTTTCTTGGGCATGGTTCTTGTAGTTAATGGAAATGAGAATGAAATTTGATATAATGAAGTATGAGTGAGATTGAGAAGGGATTGTGTGTATAAATAAATGGGCATGGGAAAGAGGAAAAGAGGGGTGGATTAATTTATTGAATGCTATGCGTGACACCAAAATATATATGTTGAAAATGTAGATTTATTAAATGAATTTGGTTAGGGGAGAATTTGGTGAAACGCATGGACTAGGGTTTGGTCGAGACTTAGAATCATGCATCTTGCCAAATCCATTTGAAAAGTAGTATAATTTCTTGAACATAATCATGATCTTTTTACCACTTGTGACTTTGGACATCCACGAACTATGGCGGACAATCGTGTGTTGTTTTTTTTATCTCTTTGTTTTCTGCATCGATACGTGCCATAGAGTGAGAGTATTGGTCAAAACAACCATGATATTTTTATTTTTGGAGTCAATGCATCACTAACTTGGAAATTTTGTCTAACATTATAACTTCAGAAGATAAAGAAACTCACTAATTAGCATTGATGGTGAAGTTAGTATTATAATGAGTAACGCTTATGTTTCTTTAACTTATTCTTCGTCAAAATTTAATGTTCTTACTTCGAGTTGAAACTATATTAAATACAAAAACCGTCAACCTTGAATAAAATTTCAAGGATATACTTTTTTTGTTATCTATAATTTTAAAACTAATTATCTTTTAAAGACAAATATTAATACATTTGATGATTTTAAAGTTTTCACTAATTACTACTTTTCTAAATTATATCCATATTTTGAAAAGGAAAATATATAAGGTGTCAAAGTAACATACGAGAAAAATAAAAAAATACCTAGAAATTATAAATTAAATAGTAGTAGTGTAATAACATATAAATAAATGTTTATTATTTTTTATTAGTTTTAGTCTCATTGCTATTTTTTATCATAATTTTGGTGAGTCTTTTAAGAGAATTAATTAGGACGATTTAACGAGATACAAATCCAAATTATATAAAGAATTGACACTATCTTTAACAAAAAAAAAATCTTAATAGAATAAATTTATGAACCTTTATCTTTATATGATGTTAGTTTATGAATTTTTTTTCTTATGTGGTGGTGTTAACTTCTACTCAATGTGTGACTTAAATTCATATTTGGATTCCTTATACTCTCTCCTACAAGTGTGAGTCTTTTCGATATTGGTACATTCCCTTATATCAGCGTTCATCGTAATGTGATACGATTTTTTGAACTCTTCTTTAGAAAGACTTCTGATATAGAAACCATACGATACTTGTATGAGTCAATCACCAAGACTAACTAATGGGATTTTGGAAGGGGATTCATCGGGAGATTCAATATCAATATTAACATCACCTCCAACCAAAATTGTAAAAGTAAATTTACTTGTCTTCTTCCTTATATGGTGTTCAATTTTCTTATTTCTACTCAATGTCTCCCTTGAGCTAACCACAAGTACGACACTTGTTGGGAATAGTCCAAGTGTGAGTTAAAGTTCCACATTGGATATAAAAGACAAAGTTAAACACTATATAAGAATAAAGACCCATAACAACATTGCCTTAAGGTTTTGGTGTAAAAGTGGTGTCTAAGGTCTTATATGTGTAAGACTAATGTCATATAACCATATGGAACCACAATCTCTCAATGACCATGCCATAACCATGCCTATGACTATAAACCAAACCATATGAAAAAAAAAAGTATATGAAAAAATATATAACCTATCAGTGGTAGCAGAGCCGATGGTTCGGAGTGACTGACCACATAACCATAACAAAAAGGGGTCAACGAAGTGACTGATCGCATAACCACAACCAATAGGGTCACTCATACACCTGAAGGGAAATATACCATATGAAAAAGAAAAAAACAAGGGACTCACCCTTGAGGGGAGATGTTGGGAATAGTCCAAGTGTGAGTCAAAGTTCCACATTGGATAGAAAAGACAAAGTTAAACACTATATAAGAATAAAGACCCATAACAACATTGCTTAAGATTTTGGTGTAAAAGTGGTGTCTAAGGTCTTATATGTGTAAGACTAATGTCATATAACCATATGAAACCACAATCTCTCAATGACCATGCCATAACCATGCCTATGACTATAAACCAAACCATATAAAAAAAAGTATATGAAAAAATATATAACCTATCAATGGTATCAGAGCCGATGGTTCGGAGTGACTGACCGCATAACCATAACAAAAAGGGGTCAACGAAGTGACTGACCGCATAACCACAACCAATAGGATCACTCATACCTCATACACCTGAAGGGAAATATACCATATGAAAAAGAAAAAAACAAGGGACTCACCCTTGATGGGAGATGTTGGGAATAGTCCAAGTGTGAGTCAAAGTTCCACATTGGATAGAAAAGACAAAGTTAAACACTATATAAGAATAAAGACCCATAACAACATTGCCTTAAGGTTTTGGTGTAAAAGTGGTGTCTAAGGTTTTATATGTGTAAG
>Ga0214542_1010166_pt1 | contig 13940 bp, 9 predicted proteins | sample CNSS1metaG_FD_160096 | JGI IMG/M metagenome (GOLD analysis project Ga0214542, IMG submission 160096) | Root nodule microbial communities from cowpea collected in UCLA plant growth center, Los Angeles, California, USA - CNSS1 | ecosystem: Host-associated > Plants > Roots > Nodule | place: USA...
ATATATATATATTTTTATATATATATAATATCAAAAAATATATATATATATATATATATATATATATATATATATATATATATATATATATATATATATATATATATTAAAAGTGAGATGCTAAAAACTAACAATAAGACTAAAGTTATCATATTTTCAAAATTGCAGAACAAAATCGAACAATTAAAACCAAAATTATCATTACACTTCAACTAAAGGAACATAATAAAGTGTATTTGTAGTAAAGTATTTGCTTGAACGTTACCTTGAGAATTCTTGTTAGAAAGACCATTTCTTAATTAATAATGAATAGTATTATGTTAATGCCCGTAGAAACAGTTACGCGTTGAGAAGTACATGGGCCCAAATAAGAAAGGCCCACACCAAGCAAAGCAACTCAGGAAAAGTTTTCTTTCAGTCTAAACGAATCCTACCAGAGAAAAGAACCTGTGTTGTGATGATTATATTTGTATTAATTGAAAATAAAAAGATAGACCATGAAAAAAAAAATAATATATATATATATATATATATATCTCGAAACACATAGAAACGCCTTTTTACTTTTACGTTTTTTTTTTTAATTATTAACGTCTAATGATATTACAATAAAAAATATAAGAGTTTTTTGCAGGAGTCATGTCATAAATATATTTCCCTTAAAAAAGTTAGGTTAAGAAAAGATAATTACAAGTTTTTGAAGATGCTGGGACCGTTTTTGGTTTGGTGTTAGATGATTATTGAAATCGCTTTTGGAAATGGCTTCTCGACATTATCTCTTAAGGATAACAATGGCTTTAGGGGTGTGTTTTATTTTTCAAATTTTCGTTGTAAGGGATAATAACGAACTAATTGGTGGATGTTGTTAAACTGACCAATCGATGTATGCTTACGGAAAAGACGTGCTGAACAGTTATGACAAAAATAAAAAAGTTTGAGACAAATATCATAATTCGCAGACATATATGTTGTATTATGAACTTTTGTTTACGTTTTTAATTAAATCAACAGTTTTAGGGTTCAGTCATTAGCATTATCCATGTTATTTTCATTTAACCGTGTCGCTAATACGAGAGAACCGAATGCACATTACCAATCAAGAGTCTTAAGAAAAGGGTTATCTGCATTGTTGGGTGTGTATTAATGGGTTTTGGTTTGGTCCATTCACAATCCAAGCTGTGGGACCAAAATAACCAGCTGTTCACAACTGCATCTCATCTTCTTTTCCATTTTTTCCTTTTTCTCAAAGGAAATTTATTGAAAAAATGGCATTTCAATTAAGCTGGTGGGGCTAGCTTCTCCTCTTATCCTTCCAAACACTTGTTTCCATTTTTGGACGTTACGCAACGCAAGTATCAACTTTTAAAAAAAAAAAAGAGTGTATTCTTATTTTTCTCTATACAAAATAGCATCAAATTATTTGACAGAGACACAGAAATTGAAGAGACTCCTCTGTAATGGATATAAGGATAAGTATTAAACGATGTGTGATTATTCTGGATAGACATCAGAATAGTTCTATTTTTTGTTATCATACTATATTTTTTCCCTCTTTTTTTTTTCTTCTTATTTTTGTTTTCTCTCTGGATATAAATAAAACCCCATCAAGGCGTGAAAAAAATATCATTCATTATATGAAAATACGTTTAACTGGTGATGTTGATGAACACTGTAACGAGTTACTCTATCAGAATTTTAGGATACTCTCTGTAATAATATTGTTTGTTGATTAAAACTGTCAGAAAACAATGGCACATATATCCAACTCTGACTAGTTCATGACGTGGCCAATTCAAGATAAAACCAAGATTTTATCATGCATAGTTTCGAACCACTTAATCTAAATAAATCGCATGTTGTTGTTGTTTCTTTTATAAGACAATACAGGATTTGAGTGTGTATATATTGAGTACTGAATACAAAATTTATCTGGCGAAGAAAAATGAATAGCATTTGAATTAGTTCTTATTTTAATTTACTCTTTTAAGAAGTTAACTTTTGACTACCAATAATTGTAGAAGTTTTCGTTTTTATATCTATCAGAGTACCCATTTCAATCAGATGTGTTTGGTATGCATGAATTACATCGTAACTCGTATACTTACAAGGGTTTGCGTAGAATATAGTCATAAATATATATTGTATCTCTTTGAAGCATGAAGAGAATTAAAAGAGTGTGCATAAAATAAATTACAAAATTCTAAACTGCTAACTCAAACTTAAAGTTTTAAAATAATGACATGTACCTAATTATTTAAAACTGTTTCAATGCATATCTGGAATAGTGAAACCCTTCTTCTGTTGTGTATGTGTCTCTTTATAACTATATAAAGCCCCAAGAATATGCCATTTCCCACAAACTCTTCTTCTTTCTCTTTTCAATAAAGCTTATGCTCTGCCGTCCTAGCTACTCTCTCTTTCTGTTTCCTCAGCCACCACTTTCTTTACTAAATATCTTTCAAAGTATTTCAATATTCATTATTTAGCTTTTATGTCAATATATTTTTATACTTTGAGAAATATTTAGTATGCCGTTCAATATTTGAAAATTTTACTTATTTTATTTATTTATTTATTTCGGTGAGTATCAGGAGAAAATAATACTTTAAAAATGGAATTGATTACACTTAGTTTTATTAGATGTGGAATCAACAGTCACTATTTTTAGTGAATTGCACTGCCACTGTTTTATTATTTTAATGCTACGTCTTTATAACAAATTCTGCATGAGAGAAAGGAAAAGATGAAAGAGAATTTATTATAAAATAAGTAGAGGTGATAAAATATGTTGTTGTGTCTGTCATACATTTGAAACAATAGCAGGTCAAACAAAAAAAAAAACTAAATTTTATCTGGACTTGAGTTCAAGTTCCAATATATTATGGTATTTTGCTTTCTAAAACTTAAAAGTCTAAAATTTAATTTTTATATTTCTTAAACTGAGGGGGTTTGTGACCTCTAAACATAGGTATATTTCTTAGAAGTTTATTGCATAAAAAATACTGTTTTTTTTACTTAGCTGATTTAAAAACCATTATCATAATATGCATATATAGTTACTTACGTTAAATAGTATATATATATAGCATTGGTAGTGATGTATTTTATTGTCATGATCAGGAAGCGATAAAATGGGTTGGCATGGAGGTCTCAAAAGCATGGTCTTGATGGGTGCTGTTATGGTGGCCATGGTGGTTGTTCAAAATGTACAGTGCGAGGAAGGTGTTGTTAATGTTCATGACACAACACGCAATTTAGTTCAGAATGGTGGCTTCGTTCGACGAAGCGGCACCAACTTTGTTCTGAACAACAAGCGTTTCTACTTCAACGGATTCAACGCTTACTGGTTAATGTTAATGGCATCTGACCCATCAACAAGGCCAAAGGTCACTTCCGTTTTGCAACAAGCTTCCAGCCATGGCTTAACCGTTGCCAGAACCTGGGCTTTCAACGACGGAGCTTACGGAGCCCTTCAGGTTTCTCCTGGTTCATACGACGAGAAAGTATTCAGGGTTAGTATATGTATATATATATTAACTGAATCCATCTTCCATTAACATTTCTTTGTAATGAAATTTCATGGTGATGAAGTAGTGCATGCGTGTTGCGTAGGGATTGGACTTTGTGATATCTGAAGCGGGAAAAAATGGAGTACGATTGATACTGAGCTTGGTGAACAACTGGAAGGATTTTGGTGGGAAAAATCAGTATGTGGAATGGGTGAAGGAGCATGGTGAGTACGTGAACAGTGAAGATGATTTCTTCACGCATCCTTTAGCCAGACAACACTTCAAAAACCATATCAAGGTAACCATATCCAACCATGCATGCACCACCATATAGTACTGCTGGACCACCTAATTCTTTGCGTGTAGTTTCTGCCGTCGCAACCATAATTACGTTCTATAAACATCTACATCACCATTTCACTGTCAAACTATATATTATTACCAAATGACACGTTTAATGCTTTCTATCGAAACACTAATCAATCTAATAATTCACTTTGTTAGTTAAATTGGTAATTATTTCTGTGGTTTACAAATATATATGCAGGCCGTGCTGACAAGAAAAAACACAGTAAGTGGGGTGGCATATAAGGACGATCCTGCCATATTTGCATGGGAACTTATGAATGAACCCCGTTGCCAACACGACAACACCGGAAAAGTTATTCAGGTCCTTTCTCAGTTGCTCTCGTGCGATACTACTATATAGTTTAGATATCACCAAACATCATAGTACATGTGTGCACAATAACTGGCCACATACGCAACACATATGTGATTGCTTTTGTTTGACAGTATTGCATGTATATAATTACACTTGTCTCATCTTATTCCTTTCCTTCAATTCAAGATTCCCAAATGGAACAGGCCACCGATTTTGGAAGAGCCAAATTCAATACTATCGCTGCGATGTGGACATTGATTAACCGATTCTTTAGAATATATAAAAAGAATTATACTTGATGGTTAATTATTTCTAATATAGATCATATATATAATTATATTATATATGGTACTGAGAATATTACTATATGCGTTTGCAGGAATGGGTGATTGAGATGGGTGCATACGTCAAATCCATCGATAGCAATCATTTGCTTGAAATAGGACTGGAAGGGTTCTACGGTGAAGATAAAAAACAAATCAATCCTGGGTACCAACTTATTGGCACTGATTTCATTTCTAACAACCTAGTTCATCATGTCGATTTTGCTACCATGCATCTCTACCCTGAACAATGGTACGTACGACATATAATAATGATCATGTTTTCACTTATAAATGAAGAAAAGTGATAATAAGTTATAATACCACGTACTTGCAGGATGCCCGGTTCAAATGAAGCTGCTCAGGTTGCATTTGTTGACAAGTGGCTAGAAACACACATTGAGTATTCGAAAAATGTTCTTGGGAAACCTGTTGTTGTTGGTGAATTTGGGAAGTCTTGTAGGTCATACAGTGTGGCTGAAAGGGACAGTTACTTGAGCAAAATGTATAATGCAATATACAGTAATGCTTTGAGTGGGGGACCCTGTGCCGGAGGGCTTTTTTGGCAGCTCATGGCTCAGGGAATGGACAATTTCTATGATGGTTATGAAGTTGTCTTCCAGAACAGTCCTTCAACTACCAGAATTATTGATCAACAATCCCACAAAATGTCAAGTATTTCTTAGTTCATTAAATTCCACCATCTTTATATATGTTACAACATATATTCCCCTTACTGGAAGTGTTCCTAGGAAAATACCATGTGGTGTGAACAAATTAAGCGAGTGAAAGAATTATAACATATATGGGTCCAATCATATATCAGGGACAGTTTGTAAGCATTTTCCTTATTATATACGAAAGTGAATGTTCATTTCGTTGTGACTTGTACAGCATTCATGATTTTGAATCACGCAAGTGCCTTTCCTTTTTCAATATTTCTGTGGTGGATATGTATATTTGATTATAGATATTAAGCAAAAAATTAAGCTTTCCTTCGGGTTAATTCTGGGGGTAAGATAAAAAAATTATATACTGATAATTGTTTACTCCAGAACAATTTGAGTTTAGCGACCAAATAAAATCATGTTTCATCAATTCATTTCTAGCTGAGATGTCGTAATACACGGAAATACAAATTGGTTTTCTCAAAATAAATGCTACAGAGATCAATTCTATCAAAATTGAAAACTCAAACGGACCCTTTTAATTAATAAATGAGGTAGCTAAACTGAGTTTTGAGCCTACTCAATTCATTACATGATTAGGCGAAAAAATAAAAAATAAAGTGGTTGCAAGTCGGTGATGATGGAAACCCTGCATTATTCTTATTACTAGCACAAATATGCAAAGGGGGAATAATTATGGGATGGAAATAAATGGGAGATGGAGCGTGAATCCAGAAAAAATTAAGGAAGTTGTCTGATGTTTTTTACTGAAAAGTTTTCTGGAGGAAGATGATGCTGTTAAGGACAGTGATGACTCCAAAAACATGAATTAAACCTTCACTCTATAAAGGATGATGGTGTTGAATTTTAACATGATTTTTTATGTGAAAGAGAATATGGTGAAAGGGACAGACTAATGCATGCCTTGTGTTACTGTCTTCAATGGTAGATTTCCAGTTAATTGAAATTTTCTAATACTAATGAAAAGTGCTTCAGTTTCTTTTGGTTAATGGAAGTCTCCAATATTCAAGGCGGAGAGAAGAATACAGTGAAAATTGAGATAACATTATTCTCTGTTCTGTGATGCTACTGTACAAAACAATAAAGCAATTAAATTTAGAAGTCTGTGTTGTTTTGTATTAGTATTGGTTCAAGGTTAACTATAGTAAAAGTCAGTTCATAAAGGATTAACACTGATGCATGCAGATTCAAGGTTCATTGCTTTAACTGCAAGATTGCTTCATAAACAAATTTTGTGGCTAATAGAGAAAAGTACAAAAGGATCTTTATATGTGGGTGAGATTTGGTAAAATAAGGATAAAGCATTGAGGTGTTTGTAATGGACAAGCAAGAAATGTTAAGAAGTTGTTAGCATGGAACTGTACCCTGCAATGTAGACTAGAGTGGTTGCAAGGAAGATTCCTAAAAAAGTTAGAGATTGGAAAAAATGAACTCTAAAGTTGTTGGTTAAACCAGAATGAGATATGCTTCTTTTATTTCTGTGACCGATTTCTTTTGAACTAAAAGTAATATTCAATCTTGCAAATAATCTGAACTAATCTTTAACCATTTGGGCTTATATGAGCCATACAAATAAAGGTATAAAGAATTTGATTGCCGCACAATTTTGTTGGGAGCTCTATTGAATGAGCCAACAAAAATGTTGAGGGAAGTGAAATGAATGTGTAGTTTCTTTGATTCCCATGATTGAAGATTCAAAAATTGATGCTTGAGATAGCCCTTTATTTCCAGGACTGGAGAATTTATTCTGAGTGAAAAATTGAAGTGATGCTGTAATTTGGGAGCACCTGGGAGTGAAGTGGTGATTAAATGATTGTATCATTGATTATTTCAGAGTCTTTTAACACCACAACGATTCCTGATCGAATATAAAACCCCTCTGATCCTCTGTCTGCTTCCTGCACATTCTGCATCACAACTACAACTGTCACTAAATCTTCTAATCAAAAAATAATAACACCACCTTTCGCTAAATCACCCTAAACTATGCAAAGCTGTTCTGAAAAGAATGATTAACATTCGAGAAAATTAATTGTAAGTATAGAAGCATATCTCTTTTAGAGTTATGTTCAAAGTAACTTCATTTAGCTTTTCGTTGAAAACATATCTTGAAACAAACGTTTAAATGACACAAAGATTTATTCTTCAATGTCAACAACTTTACATTTTAAATATGAATAAATATATAATTAACATGTATAGTATTAATAAAAACGTATGTATGTTTTACATAAATCGATGACTTATTAAACCTAACATATTTTTTAAATAACCTAAAAGCTGACTTATTCTCACCCTAAGACTTTGGAAGATATAATTAAATTCTTCACACTTTTATTATCAAATTTAAAATTTGATAATTTTTATTTTATCTTTTAACTCCCCTAATGAACAAAAAAATTGCCAGAGAATTGTGAATTGCAAAAGCAGAAGAAAAAAATTGCATTTAAAGACATAGTTCAGATTAAAAGAAATTAAAGTGTAACACGTATTAATTCATCAGAGAATGTGATTTTTTCAAAAAGAGTACAAAGTCAATAATTTAAACCATTCATAGAAAAAGGTGTTTTCTCTTTCACTGTTTTTTTAGCGGTATCCCCTCTCTTTCTCTCTTTTCTTTCATGATGATTTTACATGGTATGGTACTAAAGACAATTTCTTTTATACCAAACAAAGTATATATTCTTAATCATTCTTTTCTAAAAAAAAGAAAGAATACTATTAATAATTTTTTAGAACTATTCTTAATTATTCGTTCTCAAAAGGATGCTATCATGAAATTAACCATAAGTGAAGGAATCATTTGCCCCAATAAAACATGAAGAATGAGAAGAAATAACTTCCAAAAGTAGAGAACTTTGACAACTAAGTTATTACTTACGTCTTTGTTTGCAATAATTACATTGTTTCCAATTCTTGCGTTTTTGTCAATTATACAATTCCTGCATATAAGATTCGCACAAGAGTTATAAAAACAGAGTAGCAGGCAAATGTAATGATTAGTATAATTCAACAGCATGCAAATTTTTTCATGCAGTATGCGGTAGAATGTGAAAATACTTGAAAGCATTTTCTGGATTCTTACACAATTTTTGTATTTTTCCCAATGCCTATTGGAACATTTCCCGCTGCTACAAGAGAAGCAATTTCAGCTTCTGTCTGGTAATAGTCAGCACCCATGATCATGGTATCCTGAAAAGTGTTTGTAAATGTGATTCATATGGTTTCATGTCAGGTTAAGAGAAATTGAACAGGAAAAAATACTGATTCACTCCCATATGAATGTGATCTCAATTCTAAAAGAAAAGGAAGATTACCTTTATCTGCACTCCAGAATCAAGCCGTGATCGAATTCCCACAATGGAATGTTCTACTGTGCACTCTTTCAAAAAGCAACCATCTGAAATCAAAGAGTTAATTACCTACAATTGAAGTTATTGCACAGTCTCATTAGTTTCTGTCAGAATCACGTAAATTGAAGTATATGGACTAAATTTAATAGTTTTATTTACCTCACACTTCTCCATTTTAGTTGGTGGTAGGAACCGAGGACAAGTAAAAATAGGCTTGGACTGGTCATACAACTGAAACTTGGGCGGCTTCAACATGGAAGAACAATAAATTGCAGCTTGTGTAAACTCAGTGGATTTTGTTTTCTGATTCAGACCTATAACTTAAACACTAACAAACCTACCTGGTCCATAAGAGCCAAATTCGCATCAAAGAAAGATTTTATAGTCCCAATATCTTCCCAATAACCACTGAAAAGACATGCCTGTCATAAAATCCAGGGCCATTCCTTCATCATTATGCATTCATCAAAAACTATATTCATAGAATATTTGGAAAAATTCTTCAGCTAAAACAATTTTTATAACTTTTGTAGTTTTTACATTGTGCAGCTACCTGGACATTAAAATCTCTTGCAGCCAATGGAATGACCTCAGATCCAAAATCATTTGCATTAGGATAACAGCCCCTGCGAATTTGTCATAAAAAGAAGAATGAAAACCACAATAATAGATTACAAGTTTTTCTTGTAGAGTCTAATGTGATTGTTGGATCTTGCCCATTAGAATGAGGCTTGGTTATTGGTTATTGCACAAGGAAGGAAAACAGGGAAATTTTCTTTACCTGAGAACTTTTAGCAGAACATCTATTTTAAACACATATATACCCATTGATGCGATGTATGGAAATTTTCTTGCTTCTTGAGCTGATAGTCCAAAAATACTCGTATCTACATGCTATGAAAACAAGTACTTTAGTCAGAGACAGGTGATATTGACAACTGCAGTAAATTATTATTCAGTCTTTTAACAGGAGATTGGAAAAGTAACAACCATAGATCTTAACAATTCTCCCTTGGGTTTTTCCAAGAACTGACATATCCGTCCTCTTTCATCAACCTTCACTAATCCAAAATCAGAGGCCCGACTACCAAAGGAAAAGAAGAAAATATAAATATTTCAGAAACCAATATTGTACATTGGATCAGAACAAGCTTTACATAGAATACCTGCCATCCACTGGGAGACAAGATACTGATATATCAGCACATGAATTAACATGCTTCTGCAAGTGTGAGATCAGTTGAAATATCCATAGAAAGTGAATTAGCAAAAAGCATAAAATTAACAACTAATACCAACCTGCACAATGTCCATGTAATCCATTCGATATAGCTGATCACCACACAATATCAGAACGTTCTCTATATTTTTATGATCAGCGTCCTATTCAAGTACCACAAACTCAAATGTAAGAAGGGCATAATCTTTAAACACCTGCATTTCTGTGGCCAAACGGACTACTCTGACAAATCTACAATTTTATGAACTGGAAAAAGATTTATACAATACCTCAAACAACCAAAGGAATTGTCTTACAGCATCGGCTGTACCCTGAAACCACTTTTTTCCTGATTCACCAGGTGTTTGAGTTGCAGCCAATACCTATCATAACAAAATTTTAGTAAAGACAATGGTGTATGCATACAGTGTCATATTTTACACTATCTACCTTACAATCATGACTACCATAATTTCTGATATATTAACAATGTAAGAGTACATAGAAATTAAACTCTTTGTAGTTTCTGCATACCTTGCCAATAAGTGTGTTTAATCTGAGACATAATTAAAAAGGAAGGTAAAACATAATGATAACGATAATAAATTAATAATATAAGATTGAGTACCTCAACAAAACCACCTCCAAAGTTGATGCAACCTCCCAAATTATATGTTCGAGCAATGTGTCGGTTGAGGGACTGAGAGTTATATTGCGTGAGGACGTAAATTTTGTTAATTCCACTGTTAATGCAATTACTCATGGGTATGTCAACTAGTCTATAGCATCCTCCAAATGGTACCTGAGAATCACATACAGGTGAATGAATTTAAGCCTAGGCCTGGAGTAAAATATAAAGATAAACACAGATTAGTGAAATTAATAACTTACTGCAGGTTTAGCCCTTCTTTCAGTAAGGGGGAACAGACGAGTTCCAGCTCCTCCGCCTAATATGATCGATGCAACAGTCTTTGGGTTGGCTTCTCTTCCTGTTAGTATCGGTGATTGAAGGGCCTGAAATGCAAAAATATCTGGGTAAATTAATGTACACTTTCAAGTGTACTGGTTAGAACAAATAAAGAAGATTAGACTCACAGGTTTAACAAAATTTCCGTCACTATAAAATTAACCCAAACTAAGACATCGCTCGCTAAGCAAAATGAAAGTTAAGTTACCATAAAGTCATTTGCAACATCTGCAAGAGTAGACATAGTGATAAATCTTCGGGTTGTGTTTCTGTGTGTGACACTAAAGAATTTTCCAGGCGGAAAACCAGATACTACATTCTTTGATTGAAGCAAGTTCACTCTGCTACCGGAGAATGAGGAACACAAATCCTTGTCACGGTGGAAGGTTGGCTTCTTTGAACCCAGGGACATGGAAAGTCCTTGTAGCTCACTTGACACCATCATTTCTAAATTCAGTAAATTGATAAACACTATGACAACCGTCTTATTTGATTCTTCCCACTGGCGGTTGATTGAACAATCAGATTATTATTCAGAGGCGAAGTTTAATAGCAGCGAGCAGAATTAATTCAGGTAGATTATCTAGAGTATAAAATATAGAAGAAAAAAAAAAGGTGAATAAATAGAAATAGAAATGTACGAAAACATAAGAGAGCTTTTGCTCCCCAGTACCTAATAGTCCATTAACGGGAAGGAATATAAATGGAAACAGAGATGAGACAAGACCCTTCTGTTTAAGCAATGTACAAGGGAAGAGGAAAAGGGGGGAAATTAAAGCAGCAGCATATATGTCTTGTTTGGGTATCATGTTGTTTTATGAAATATCTAAAAGAATTAAAGCAAGGTGGGATTTCCTCGAGGTAGAGCAAGGAATGGCTTATTAGTTAATAGCTTCAAACCAACATGGAAACCCACCAAACTTTTTTTTTTTTTTTTTCTTTTTCATTAGAATCAGAAAATCTCTTGAACAACACAAACCGAGCTATAAGTTTCTAAAGATTCCCAAGCAGCTTATACCACACTAAAAGCTAAAATCGCATCCTTATTCCCAAATGCACGCTGTTTTTGTCAGATCATGTACGCTGTTTCCCTCCTCTTTTGAGGTTTTGGTCCGTTAATTAAGGTGGGTGCTTTTGGAATCTACCAAACAGCAATTTACGGTTCTCTTTTATAATCTTTGTCGTAGCATTAATAATGTGTTCTATGCCAAGAATCCGATTTCTCACTTGCTGGCTTGCATTGCACTGATGAAACCAGGTTACTAAGACAAATATAACGTCCATGCTGCGTCTTTCTAATTTAGCTTCGATTATGAAATGATCCAACAAAAACCCAGAAAGTGGATTCAACTTTAACCCCATCGTCTGGTTGGCTCGCGAAGCAAAACGAGCTGTCAGAGATCAGAAGCATAAAAAAATTGAGGAGCCATAAGACATGTGCAAATACTCGCTTTCATAGTAGTTCGGTCTACAAGAGAGTAAACATGATTTACAGAACACTACGTAATGTGAAATCTGTGAAACCTATGAATTCTATGAATTTAAAAAATACTACTATATGACACGTCAATTTCTCTTATATATGCTTTGCTATAAAAAATTACTTTTACATTCACCGTATATTTTTCTAATATCTTCTTTTGTTTTCAGCAGAGAACTTTTCCGGAAACAAGACAACCACAATATGACGCTTATCTTTTTTACTTATCTTTTCTAGAGAAGAGACTTCTTTCTTTATTGAAGAATAATCGACGCTCATTTTATTTTGTAACCTAACGCTTCCACCTTACTTCAGCCATAGTAACGAAATTCTGTCTTCTCCGTTGCAGTGGTATAAATGGTTGTCTTTCGGGCCTCCAGTATACATGATATGATGCAGAGTTTATGACTTTGATATTATGAAGTTCGTAATCAAATTGTTTATGACTTTGTCATTTTTATTATGCACTTTTGATTCTAATCCTGATCGCTCTTGAAGATATTTTTGAATATTGCATGTTATTTTCTTTAACTTCGCAATTACTGATTTGCAAATTCAATCAATTGGACGTGTAATTTGATTTACACAAGATAGATACATACTGGTTCATTGTTATTTCCTAATACCCTAGGTAAAAATGTAGATGTCAATATGAGCATATTTGCTTACAGACACAGTACTAATTATTTTGATGGTGTGAATAAATAATGAAATGAAGAATACTTATTGTTGTTTTCTGAAACCATTTCTAACTAAAATTGTATGATTTAGCCATGTTTTAACGAACCTCTACTGAAGATGTTTCGAGTTGATTATGTGGGCAACGGTCCTTACCTAAGTTGTGCTTCGTCTGTTGTTCATCACCGGCTATCTTCAAGCGACCGGTTCCTGGTGCTGTCCTCAGACGGGCTTTACCAATATTTCAACAATGAAGAGGTAGTTGTCCATGTCACCTGGTTCCTGGAAAATGTTCCCGAAGGCGATCCTGCAAAATACCTTGTAGCAGAGCTTCTATTCCGTGCCGCAAAAAATGAATGGTCAGTGTCACCCATGCTCTTTACTACTCGTACGATTATTGTTATTGTTATGGCATTCATTTTGATGATGAAGATTTTTGCAGGAATGGATTTTCATGAATTGCTGGATATTCCTCATGGAGATCGTCGTAAATATCATGACGATGTTTCTGTTATGGTCGTTTCCTTGGAGGGAAGGATTTGGAGATCATCCGGATAATCATTTTATATATTTTATTTTAGAGTTCAAATGCACTTCGGTTCGTACCTACCATTTTAATTAATTTTAATTATGTTCATTAGGAATTAAGCATATAGTTTGTTGCATTTAGTGTAAGAATAGGTTTTTTAGCTCAGTGTTGCATGACACCAACTGCACTCACTCGAATCAAACACCTAAAGTACATTTAGGTGTTTGATAAAATGGAATCGATGTTCTCTTACTTTTTCATTATCACTCACACAAATCATTTTTATCTCTCTTGAAGGAAAAAAAAAATCTTAGAAAAGGAGAGAAAGAAAAGAGAAAAAGTAGTTATAATATACGAAATGAGAAGGTGAGATTGATATAAAACAAAAGATATTGAATTTTTTTGAAAGTACATCACTTCTAATTTCTTTCTCTCTTTTTTTCAATTTTCATTATATATATATATATATATATATATATATATATATATATATATATATATATATATATATTTTTTTATTTAAAATATT
>Ga0214542_1010167_pt1 | contig 13940 bp, 2 predicted proteins | sample CNSS1metaG_FD_160096 | JGI IMG/M metagenome (GOLD analysis project Ga0214542, IMG submission 160096) | Root nodule microbial communities from cowpea collected in UCLA plant growth center, Los Angeles, California, USA - CNSS1 | ecosystem: Host-associated > Plants > Roots > Nodule | place: USA...
TATATATACACGTGTGTGATGGAGAAAAAAGAATCTGAGAAATAGACAACAAAAATATTCAAAATAAGTTACATATTTCAAATTATTATTCAACAGCCTTAAATTTGTTATCTTCTTAAGTTACTTTTTTTCAATATACAACCGTGCCTTATTATTATCCAATAGATAAGATAAGTAATGTTAAAGTTATTATCTAAATATATTAAATATATATATATATTAAAATTTTCTTTCCTTTACTTTTGACATATATTTAAATATAAAAAATGAAATATATTAATTTACCTCAATATTAGTGAGGTTCAATATTTGTGTAACTATTTTTAAACACATTAATATATTTGTTTTCATGGACATGACATCGTTAAATAAGTTTGATAAGTGTTGATTATTTGACCAACTGATAATGATAAAAATTGTTAAATTTCGTTGTTGAGGTTTTCATTTTTTTTTTTTGTGTACACAAGAGTTTTATGATTGTTAGTGTAGTTTCACGAGATATTTCATTTGATGAGTCTGTTAAGTATGTTTTATTGACAAAATACAATAGAAGTTTAATTTACATAATTTTGAATCTAAAATTTTAAAATAATAAACTCACGAGTTTTTATCTTTATATCATGCTCACCTTTTTTATTTTTATGTTGTGAAACTTTAATTCATACTAACACCATTATTACGTTATAAAAATGAGAGAAAGTAATAGATAGATATTTTAATGACGTACTGAAATATAGATTGACTTTTTTTTGAAAGAATTATATGGTATTTATTATTTTGTTTATTAAGAATGTTAATATTCAATTATTTATTTATTTATTTATTATTATTATTATTATTAATATTTTAGTATTTTTATATTATTACTAGATATTATAACATCTCATAATAAAGTATTAATGTGTTAGAGATAAGAGTACATAAAAAAGAGATAGAGATAAAACATAACATATGAGAGATAATAGATGATTTATGAGAGATGAGAGATAATAGATGATCTATGAGAGATGAAATATGATATATGAGATGTTCTCTTATCTTATCTGATATCTTTATCTCTTATCTTTGATTTGTGTTATCTCTAATATGTTATCCATTATGTGTTATCTGTTATCTCTTATATGTTATCTTTCATCTCTTATATCTTATCTCTTCTCTCTTATATTTCTTATCTCTTCTCTCTTATATTTCTTATCTCTTATTTCTTATCTCGTATCTCATATTTCTTCTCTTATCTCTTTTCTCTTTTCGCTTATCTCTTCTTTCTTTTTTCTTTTTTCTTTTTTCATTTTTCTTTTTACTATTTTATTATCTCTTATAACTTATCACTTATCAGTTATTACTTATCAGTTATCACTTATCACTTATCACTTATAACTTATCACTTATCATTTATCATTTATCACCTATAACTTATCAATTATCACTTATCACTTATCACGTATCACTTATCGCTCATCACTTATTACTTATCATTTATCACTTATGCCTTATAACTTATCTCTCATCCCTTATCACTTATCACTTACCACTTACCACTTATCACTTATCACTAATCACTTATCACTTATCACTTATCACTTATCACTAATCACTTATCACTTATCACTTATCACTTGTAACGTATCACTTATCACTTATCCCTTATCACATATCACTTATCACTTGTCACTTATTTCTTATCTCTTATCTCTTATCTCTTATCACTTATCACTTATCCTTGTTGGGTCCTTTAAAACCAAACAAATATTTTTGTTCTTTCTTATCTTTTATCTTTTATCTCGTATTTATTATCTCTTATCTCTTATCTCGTATATCTTATATCTTATATCTTACATCTCATATCTCATATCTCATCTCTTATCTCTTGTCTCTTCAAAGATTTTCAAATTTTAATTTTAGCATAAAAAAGACAAAAAAGAGAGAGACCAAAAAAGGAAAAAAATAAAATAAGGAAGAGCCCAATTTGTTTTTAATTATCATACTCCTTCTCATGAGTTCAAAAACCAAGATATTTTCACCCCTATTCTTTGATGTTCTACCTTTTGTTCATGAAACAGTGATATGATTCTAATAATTAGAAGCAACATCTCTTCCAATGATTAGAATCAATATTATTGATGATGATTGATATTGTGCCTTGATTTGTTGTGATTTGATTCTCGTAATGCAGTGCTATAATGACCAATTCCTTCTTTTTATTGTTCATTACCATTAAGGATAACATTACATTGGTATTACAATGCAATGTGTGAATATAAATACATAGTCTGTCATATGAGAAGAGATAAAAAAAAAACTCTACACATCTATAATTCTTGCACATCCCTACTCACATATACACACATCCTTTTTATCTCTCTTTTGAAAAAAAAAACATGTTGAAGGAGGTAGTAAAAAAGAATAAAGAGAGGAGAAAATGTAGTTGTAATGTAAAGAAAACAAAAGTGAGATTGATAGAGAAGAAGAGGAATTCAAGAGACTGAAAGGTACGTCATTCCTATTTTTTCTTTTGATTTGTGAATTCTCAATTTTTATTATATTTTGTTTTAACATTATACGTGTGTTTTTTTTCACATAAATTTTACATTTTCTGTTAAGGAATTTATTTTCTAATATTCACAAATATTTTACTCTAAAAATCATAAAAAAATATTTTTTTTCTTATTTCTTTTAGTGTCGGTCCGAGTGTCGCATGACACCTATTTTCAAGTTTCTTTTTTCTAAATCTGGTATTTTGTAGACCTTGTCTTGTTGGTTTTTCCGTAGTGTTCCATAATAAACTATGGTGACGACTCCAAATTCAATTTTTTCAAATTTTATTTTTAATTTGTCATGTCGTTGCGATTTCGGTTGCAAAAATATCTTCTATCTCTTATCTCTTATATGTTATCTATTATCTGTTATCTCTTGTGTCTTATTTGTCTTCTCTCTAGTTAGTTGCCACTTATCACATATCACTTATCATTTATCACTTATCACATATCACTTATCAACTATAACTTATCACATATCCCTTATCACTTATCAACTATAACTTAGCACTTATCCCTTATCACTTATCCATTATCACTTGTCACTTATCACTTATCACTTATCACTTACAACTTACCACTTACCACTTATCACTTACCACTTATCACCTATCACTTATCGCCTATCACTTATCACTTATCACTTATCCCTTGTCACATATCGCTTATTACTTGTTACTTATCACTTTTCACTTATCACTTATCACTTACAACTTACCACTTACCACTTATCACCTATCACTTATCACTTACCACTACCACTATCACTTATCACTATCACTTATCAATTATCACTTATCCCTTGTCACATATCGCTTATCACTTGTCACTTATTTCTTATCTCTTATCACTTATCACTTATCACTTATCCTTGTTGGGTCCCTTAAAACCAAAAAAATATTTTTGTTCTTACTTATCTCTTATCTTTTATCTCGTACCTCTTTTCTCTTATCACGTATTTTGTATATCTCATCTCTTACATCTTATATCTCATCTCTTATCTCTTATATCTTATATCTTATTTCATATTTCTTATCTCTTTTGGACCCGATAAAAATTAATCATCATTCCTATGGAGTATCTCATTTATAATGGAGAATAAAGGTGACATGTATGGTTTGTATGAAAAACTTATTTGAGAAAAGATTTGATTTGATTTTTTTATAATTTTGAAATCTTTTTATGCAATTTTAGTATTTTTAATTTTTTTGAAATAGGTGTCATGCGACGCAAATGACCGAGAAAAAACAAAAAGAATAAAAAAAAAAATATTTTTTATATTTTTTTTTTTATATATATATATATATATATATATATATATATATATATATATATATATATATATATATAAAATGGGTGTCACCCGATGCTGAGACCGATAAGTAAAAGAAATAGGAAAAAAATATTTTCTTATGATTTGTAAAGTAAAATATTAGTGAATATTAGAAAAGAATGTCCTTAATAGAAAATGTCAAATTTATGTGAAAAAAAAAACATGTACAATACTAAAACAATATAGGTTTAACCATGCATTTGGTCCCCATTTTGGAGTCAAAATCTCAAAATGGTATCCAAATTTTTAAAAGTCTCAAATTGGTCTCCTTTTTTGTTAAAATGTCTCAAGTTTGCCCTTTCTGTTAAGTCTGGCTAGACGGCGTTAAATGGGGTGCCATGTGTCAGTTCCTTGATTTTTTTTATTTTTTTTGAATTTTTTTTTATTATTTTTAAATTTTTTTAAAAAAATCAAAAAAATTGCCACATGTCAAGCTGTCATCGTGTCATGTATCAGAGTGATGTGACAGTGACAATACAATGACACGTGTCAGTATTATGTCAGGTGTCATTCCCTTAGTCTCAATTTGGTCATTTTATTCTAATTTTTGTCTCAATTTAGTTCCTATTTCTGTAAAAATAATTCAATTTCGTCCCTCTCCAAATTAAAACAAAAATTAATTTTATATAGATGTTATAAAAATATTTTTATTAAATTTGATATTTTTATTCAAATTTATATTTTTATTATATATTTTTAACATAGCTAAGTTTATTTAAAATTGTGTTTCACATTCAACTTTACTTAAAATTGTTTTCAAATTTTAAATTTATATGTTTTTTATTGTTACATGAACTAGTTAATTTATGAATTTTTTTCTATTAACAACTTTAAAACAAATTTAAATAAAGTTAAAAGTAAAATATTAATTAAATGAACTTAATTTGGTTAAAAATATTAACTTGAGATATCAATTTTGATGGAAATATTTGTGTACGTTTATATAGAAATTAAATTTGATTTCAATTTGGAGAGGGGCAAAATTGCTAATGTTTACAAAAAATGAGACTAAATTGAGACAAAAATTAAAATAAAGGGACCAAATTGAGACTAAGAAAATGACACCTGGCATAATACTAACACGTGTCATTGTTACTGTCACATCACTCTGTCACTACCACATGGCACGATGACAGCTTGACACTTGGCAATTTTTTAATGTTTTTTAAAAAAATTCAAAAAAAAAATAAATAAAAAATTTGAGGAACTGACACGTGGCTCTCCCTCTAACGGCATCAACCTTGACTTAACAGAAAGGGCAAACTTGGGACGTTTTAACAAAAAAGGGGACCAATTTGAGACTTTTAAAAATTCGGGTACCATTTTGAGATTTTGACTCCAAAATGGGGACAAAAGGCATGATTAAACCAACAATATATAATAAAAATTTAGAATTCACAAATCAAAAGAATAAAATAAGAGTGACATACCTTCCAAACTCTTGAATTCCTCTTCTTCTATGTCAATCTAACTTTTTTTTTTACATTACAACTATCTTTTCTCATTTTTTTTTCTTTTTTACTACCTTCTTCAATATGTTTTTTTTTTCAAAAGAGAGATAAAAAGGATGTATGTATGTGTGAGTGGGGATGTGGAAGAATTACGGATGTGTAGAGAATATTTTTCTTCGATCCATTCTTATATGACAAACTGTGTATTTATATTTACACATTGCATTCTAATACTGTCACAACCTCAGAAAAAAATTGCGATTGTACGGCGGACATAAAAAATAACATCGTTTTAAAATATAAATCATACAAAGGGGAGTCGCCACCATAGTTTTTGGGAAACTATGTAAAACCTAAAATGTGGTCTCCGAAACCGTATCAGGTCCGGGAGTCAGTTATGTGTGGCACCACACCTTCGTCTAAGACGGTTCCCTTTTAATATATTTATTTTTCCAAAAAAACAAAACAAAACATACTAATATGAATGAAGAAAACATTTTTTAAATTTTATATTTGATCCCGACAAGGTGTTTGACCTTGCTCCTACGTATTCTCATTCAAAATGAGAAATCAGGGTTATGTAGTTTTTTTATAAAAACAAATTATTAAAAACTTCAATTTGATTAATATCCTTTTTTATCATTATTATTTTTTTATTTTAAATTTTTATGTATAAGTATTATTTATCACGTGAATTTGAGAGTCAACATGATAAAGATTTACCATCAAGCAAGTCCGAGACTAGACATAATTGATGATTAAAATTTATTTAAGAAAAATATTTAATTATCAAGCAAATTTGAGACTATACATGATAATCAAACTTTATTTAAGAAAAACATTTAATTATCAGACAAATCCGAGACTAGACATGATAATTAAAGTTTATTTAAGAAAAATATTTAATTATCAAGCAAGCCTGAGACTAGACATGATAATTAAACTTTATTTAAGAAAAATATTTAATTATCAAGCAAGTTCGAGATGAGACCTGATAACTAAATTTTATTTAAGTAAAATATTTAATTATTAATCAAGTACAAGACTAGACATGACAATTAAATTTTACTTAAATCAGATGAAAATTGTAATCATCACATAAGTCTGTCATCTTATATTTATTTAATTTATCTTAAGTTTAGTGGTGTACTGATCCTGATTATTTATTTTAATTTATCTTTAATTATGCACGAGTTCTGTTTATTTATTTTATTTAATTTATCTCCAGTTATGCACTGGTTCTGTTTATTTATTTTATTTAATCTTCACTCATGCATTGGTCTTGTTTATTTATTTTATTTTATTAATCTCCAAATATGCACTAATCCTATTTATTTATTTGATTTCCAGTTATGCATTGATCCTGTTTACTTATTTTATTTTATTTTCAGTTATGCACTAGTCCTATGTATTTATTTTATTTAATCATCGGTCATGCTTATTTATTTTATTTTATTAATCTCCAGTTATGCACATGTCCTATTTATTTATTTTATTTAATCTCCATTTATGCATTGGTCCTACTATCTATTTTATTTTATTTATTTTCAGTTATCTAGTGATCCTGTTTATTTATTTTATTTTATTTATCTCTAGTTATGAACTAATCCTTTTTATTTATTTCATTTAATATATCTCCAGTTACGTACGAGTCCTGTTTAATTTATATTTTTATTATTATATTCATTTATAACATTCTAATCCTTATCTAATTATTTATTTAAAGTTCTTGATTTGAGTCTTATTTTATCATTATTTTATAATTAATAAATAAATAAATGAATGTAAAGTAAAAGTAAATATTATTTTATTCAGTGAGCTTGGATAAAAGAAAATAGCATGTACAAATTAACGTTGTTTTATATTCTTTGTGTATAGTTTATACAATGACATGATTTAATAGTCATCACATTCTATTATGACCTTTGAAAATATCCAAGACTATGTCAATTAAGTCTGGTTTCAATAAGTTGAGATTAAACCAATGTCAGAGTGTTTGTATTTGGGGAGTTGTAGGTCCAATTCTAGGCCCCCAGTCCCCCGTGTTCGTATTGTTTGTTGAGTTTATTAAGATTGATATTTAATGCTTATAAAAACCTCACTCCTCTCTTTTTTTATTCTTTCATATGTACTTGTTGCATGAGCAGAAGAGGAACATACTCAGTGAGAGTTGTTCGGGATATTATTGGTGGATATTCTGAAGATTGAATCATGGATAATTTTAATTAAAATCTTTAGGAGATATTAAAAATATAGATAATATTCTATTCTGACGTAGGACTCTTAATATTATACAAATATATATATTTTTATAATATTTCATGAACAATTACAAAGATGTCAACTATTGATATATATATATATATATATATATATAATAAACATAATATATATAAAAATTTGAAAGTAATCTAAAAAAAATAAAAATATTAAAATTTTTTACAAAAATGGCGGGTCACCCCGCTAGCCCGTCCTATGGCGCGACAAGCTGTAGATTCTAACCCGTTTTCCACTGGCAAACTAGCTTGGTCCAATCAATTTTTGGCAAGTGAAGAATAGAACGAATTAAATTGGGTTGGACAGTCAAAACAGGCTAGACAAACCCGTGTTGTCACCCATAATTTTTTCCTCTTTGTATTATTCATAATTTCACTAGTACTTCCGAAGTCTCTAAAAGCCATGACTTATCTGATAAAAGAATATGTATTATTACGTCAATATATTCACAATGATAGAATAGGCTGACGGCCAATCAAGTAATCGTCCAAAGTTCTTCATATTTGATAAGAACTACATTTTATCACATTCAAGTAACTCTATATATAATGAATTTAATATTTCATTTAATCCTCGAGAAAGTAAAATATTATTTTAAGTCGTGATCATAATTACAATTAGCATTAAGTATTATTTTGCATGGTTAATTATAAATTATTTTGCATAGTTAATTATAAAAGCAAAGCAATTTTTAAGACAGATACTTCACTATCATTATTCAAAAGTTAGAATAAGATAAATTGTTTTTATTTTAACAAATATACCTACATACTAGGCAGTCTTCTAGAATCTATCTATATAGACTCTATCCAAGAGTATGAGCAGTTACGACTCTATCAAAGAGCTCCTGAGGTATAGACTTAGCCCTCCTTCGCTCAGGGGGAATTCTTGCCGCGTGCACTAATGTGTTCCATTTATCCCGTCATATCAAATTAGAATTACATCAAATTAGTATTAATAAGAATTGTAGTAAGAAAAAAACAAAACAAAGATCTATCATACCTTTAGATCTCTATAGTGGCGGAACTTCATACAATATGTTGGGGGTGTCAAAATTTTGGTTAAATTATTATTTGGTCCATTTTTTTGTCTAAAAATATTATATAGGTCCTATAGTGTTTTTTAGTTACAATTTGGTCTCGATCTCATAAAACTAATGCAATTTTATCTTTTTCGTTAAATTTTTTCAAGCGGAACAAAGATTTTCCATCAAAATTGATACTACGATTATGCCAATTATACCAACAAAGCAAATCGAATTTTGATGAAAAATTATTGATTTGATTTAATAAATTTAACAAAAAAGGACAAAATTACATAATTTTTTAAAATTTGGACCAAATTGAGATTAAAAAAAACTAGATGAACAACTTAATATTTTTGAACGAAAATAGGAAAAAAAGAGTAATCCTAAAATTTTTATATAAACTAGTCAAAACATTGTATTTACTTTTTTTATGATAATAAAAAATAATAAAATTACAATAATTATTATTATAATTATAAAATTAGATATAAATAATTTTTATAATTTTAGTATAATCAATGGTTCAATTTTAAAAAATAAAAAATAATTAAATTAAACAAATAACCATTTGAAAATAATATTAATAAAATAATTATTTTTATTTAAAAAATATTTAAAAAATAAATGTGAAAAAGAAAACATAAAAAATATAAATGTGTAAATATTTATTAAAATATTAAATTTGAAAAAAATTATTTAAAATCATATATTAAATTAAATGTAACAAAAAAAAAAAATTGGGGGGGCCATGGCCCCCCTTAGTCCCAACGTAATTCCGCCTCTGGATCCCTAAGAGTCATGTGGTCTGCATCCGAAAAAGCTCATAGCTTAACCTCGCGCCAGCTTCTTGATGGTATAAATGTTATTAGAAAGTCAGTTATCCACATACAGGTAAACTGATATTGATATTATTAATAACATCATACCTCTCCCAACGCCAAGTTATTCAACCGTGCGTACAAGAGCTTCTACCTCGTCCATGGAGAGTGGTCTCCTGGTTCGACGTTGCCCAATTGTATGACATGAAGGACCCTCTCGTTATTGGGTTGAAGGAATATGCACTGAGACACTTTCAGTTTGATGCCCTTCATTGGAGAGTTTCTCAATTTTGTCAATAAGTTATGCTACATGTCGTCTCATGGTGCCGCCCGCTTAGAGTTGCCAATTATGGGGTATGCTGTGCATATAAAATTTGCAATTAAGCATGGCTTATTTATAACATGCAATCATGTCATTAACATGATAACATGCAAGATGCATGACATTAATTTAATAATAGCATAATTTAACATGTAAATCTAATAATTATTTTAATTTATCCAATTAAAAATATTAATTGATAAATTAGAAACTTAAAAAATACTTAGACAATTAAATATGCTCTAAATATTTATTTATTAGTATATATATATATATATATATATATATATATATTATAACCATAATATATATAAAAATTTGAAAGTAATCTAAAAAAAATAAAAATATTAAAAACTTTTACAAAAATGGCGGGTCACCCCACTAGCCCGTCCTATGGCGCGGCAAGCTGCAGATTCTTACCCGTTTTCCACTGGCAAACTAGCTTGGTCCAATAAATATTTGGCAAGTGAAGAATAGAACGAATTAAATTGGGTTGGACAGTTAAAACAGGCTAGAGAAACCCGTGTTGTCACCCATAATTTTTTCCTCTTTGTATTATTCATAGTTCCATTAGTTCTTCCTATGTCTTTAAAAGCCATGACTTATATGATTTTGGTAACAATGAGAGAAAAACAATTTCTTTTCATATCCATTATTCAAAATAAATATGTGTATGAAATAAAGTTTTATTGTCTTTCAATTTTGTTTTACACCTTTTAAGAAAATGAAAAATAAATTTTTGACAATTTTTTTTACAAACTTGACAAAGTTTTTATATGTAAAATTAAATTAATTAATTTTTTATTTATTTTTTAATCAAAATAAAATAATAAAATAGTACTTTTTTTATCTTTTTAAAAATAAAGTAGTTTGTCAAAATTTTTAAAATTTTATTTGTGAAAATATCATACCCTAAGAAAATTTCAATCTTTCATGTATTATTATATTGTAAAACAAAATTCATGAGTAAAATTACAAAAAAATTACTTACTATCACTTTATTTTCAATTAAATATTATGACTACTTCTCTCTCTCCCTTTCTCTCTTTTGGAATTACATCTCATATATGATTTAAAATAATCTATCCCAATCATCTATAACTGCCATTTTTTTATTTCTATTTCTAAGATAATTTTAAAAATAAAATCATAATTAGTTAAAAAATTTAAATACTACAATTCATAATTACATAACCCGTGAGAGTTTTGCTATGCATACGAGTAGATATTGTGTTGATTCTCACAAATTCTATCTATGAAATATAAGATTGATACCTAAAGCCACAATAGCCTTCATAACTAAAGGTTCTATTAATAAAAAAAGTTTTGATTACACATCACAAAATTTTACACTTTCATAATTAATTAATATAGAGCAAAATGAGAGTCGCTTTTGTAATGTGCGTAAAAAATGTCACATCCAAAAGCTTTTTGAACACCAACACCATAATAGTGAGGTCCCTCTTAAACAATTGAAACATAATGATTTTCCTCAAATTATATATAGCAAGTGTATAAACAATAACATAAACAAATTGTAAACTTTCAATAAAAAAAATTCAAAGGACAAACTTAAATTGATTTGTATTCACCTTTCACACAAATAACTATTTTGTCAAAGTGGAAAACATAGAGTTTCAAAATCGGTAAAAACCTAGATATTTAAGAAAAATATTATAAGACGATGAAAAAAAAAGGTAAAAAGGGAGTAGTGAAGCAATGAGTATAAAAATATGAGAAAAATATAAAAGACATAAGAAAATGATAAAATGTTAGTTAGAGTTAAGGTTCAAACAAAAACATATTAGTTGAGTAGGGTGTGAGGTGTTGAAATTATACTGAAGGCGGTATGGTGAGATGACGAGAGCAAGGCGGCATGACCTTTCACACCGTAGTGATTGAATTAAAAAATGAAGTGTGCGCGATGTTTAGAATAAGAGAACATCGAAGAAAGATGAGAAAATAAAATACATAATTCAATTAGTGAGCAATTAATCGATAGAAGTTCATTTTTTTTAAAATAAACGATAAAACAATACTGTTTAATTTTATTATTATTTTTATTTTTATATTTAATTTTTAGTATAAACGATAGAAGTCCACTTTTCGTTTTTCAATTTTATCCTTAATTATTATTTTAAAAATTAATTATTTTATAATTAGTTTATCTTTAACCATTTTTTAAATATCTTTTATTTTTACCGTTATTAAAAAAATTCTTTTTTTAACAATTATTTTATTTAATAACTATTTTAAAATTTATTATATATATATATATATATATATATATATATATATATTTCTAAAATAAATATTATTGATCTTAACTCAAATTCTTATAAAAATAAAAAAATGCGAACATTCGCGCCTGTATTTTTGCTAGTAATAATAATAGTTATTGTTATTACTATTATTCTCTTATCAATTTATTTCCAGTCTATTTACACTTTTAAATAAATAACCTCTTCGAACAGTATAATAGACTATTATTTATTATATAATAATAATTATTCTTAGGTTTATATGAAGGCTCTTTTTCACTAATATATAATAGAATATGTAGTATTTTTATTTTATCCTCTTATAAATGATAATATTATTAATGTTATCCTTCAACTACATATGAAAACTATGACATTTGTAAAATATTCAATATTTTCTTTAAATGCATGTTTATTTATAATTAAAATAAATGTGTCGTTTATATATATATATATATATATATATATATATATATATATATAATTTTATCTGATAAATCTGTATTTATTAAATCTTTTACGTGCTGATATTATTATGTTGCCTGACATGTTATTATTTGTGTCTATAAATATATTATTTGCCACGATTGTGGTGTTGGTGTTCAAAAAACTTTTGGATGTGACATTTTTTACGCACATTACAAAAGCGACTCTCCTTTTGTCCTATATTAATTAATTATGAAAGTGTAAAATTTTCCCTTAAACTTATGAATATTGTGATGTGTAATAAATTTTTTTTATTAATAGAACCTTTAGTTATGAGGGCTATATTGGGTCTAGGTATCAATCTTATATTTCATAGATAGAATTTGTTAGAATCAACACAATATCTCCTGGTATGCATAGAAAAACTCTCAAGGGTTATGTAATTATGAATTGTAGTATTTAAATTTTTTAACTAATTATGATTTTATTTTTAAAATTATCTTAGAAATAGAAATAAAAAAAATGACAGTTAGAGATGATTGGGATAGATTATTTTAAATCATATATGAGATGTAATTCTAAAAGAAAGATAGGGAGAGAGAGAAATAGTCATAATATTTAATTGAAAATAAAGGGATAGTAAGTAATTGTTTTGTAATTTTACTCATGAATTTTATTTTACGATATAATAATACATGAAAGATTGAAATTTTCTTAGGGTATGATATTTTCACAAATAAAATTTTAACAATTTTAACAAACTACTTTATTTTTAAAAAGATAAAAAAAAATACTATTTTATTATTTTATTTTGATTAAAAAAAAAATTAATTAATTTAATTTTACATATAAAAACTTTGTCAAGTTTGCAAAAAAAATTGTCAAAAATTTATTTTTCTTTTTCTTAAAAGGTGTAAAACAAAATTAAAAGACAATAAAACTTTATTTCATACACATTTATTTTGAATAATGGATATGAAAAGAAATTGTTTTTGTCTCATTGTTAGCAAAATCAGATAAGTCATGGCTTTTAGAGACTTAGGAAGAACTAGTGGAATTATGAATAATACAAAGAGGAAAAAATTATGGGTGACAACACGGGTTTGTCTAGCCTGTGTTGACTGTCCAACCCAATTTAACTCGTTCTATTCTTCACTTGCCAAAAATTGATTGGACAAAGCTAGTTTGCCAATGGAAAACAGGTTAGAATCTGCAGCTTGCCTCGCCATAGGACAGGCTAGCGGGGTGACTCGCCATTTTTGTAAAATTTTTTAATATTTTTATTTTTTTTAGATTACTTTCAAATTTTTATATATATTATGTTTATAATATATATATATATATATACATATATATATATATATGTATATATATATATATATATATACACATATATATATATATATATATATATATATATATATATATATATATATATATATATATATATATATATATATATATATATATATATATAGATATATATATATA
>Ga0214542_1010169_pt1 | contig 13931 bp, 6 predicted proteins | sample CNSS1metaG_FD_160096 | JGI IMG/M metagenome (GOLD analysis project Ga0214542, IMG submission 160096) | Root nodule microbial communities from cowpea collected in UCLA plant growth center, Los Angeles, California, USA - CNSS1 | ecosystem: Host-associated > Plants > Roots > Nodule | place: USA...
TATATATATATATATATATATATATATATATATATATATATATATATATATATAACACTAAACTGCATTGAGATAACATAAAATATAACATTATTGTTTGACTATATTAAAATTGGTTAAAGGTCGAGTCAGGGTAATAAGACAAGACTTATCATAAACAACCCTAATAATTAGACTCAAAACCAATAATTTGAAAGAAGTTTCAATAAGTGAATTCAAGTCCTGATAAAGGTGTTCATCTGCCAAAACATGTGACTATGAACACATGAACAATTGTGTATTTTAAATTTATTTATTTATTATAATCACGATTGGTATCGATTTTTCATCAATGTACACAAACTATTATAGATATATAAATTCATATTAATTAAATATGCTTATCCTAATTTATATTTCTTTTTCACTATTATAGATTGTATATTATTTCTTACCAAATAATAGATTAGACAAATTGCAATTAAATTATGAAAATTAAACTCATATTTTGTTATATTTCTTTTCATAAATTTCGAGTTAATGGTAAATTTTCTATCTAACAATAACCAACGTGACAATAAAGTAACATTCGAATCGGTAATATATACGAATTAAGATTATTTAATAATCCAAATAGATTTGATAAATCACAGCCTTCACAAATAGTATATATGTTGACTTTTTTGTGATCTCAAAATCTTAATACATAATCCTTTAACTTTGTCGGCTAATGTCTTGCTGTCTGCGTTTGATTTCAAGACCAGTTGGTTGTTCTTCAATCCAAATCGCTGTAGTATTTAATTTTTATAAATCAATTGTATTTGTTTTGATAATTTTTAAATAGTTAATTATAGTGATAAAGTAAAATTATTTTCTCCTGCAAAAAATTATTGATTTTACTGCTTAATGAACAAGTCAATTGATTTTTTCTTCCTTTGAAATTGAGGTAGAGTTGTCAAAACGAGTAATACTGGTTGATTATTCAGTGAACCAACTCAATCCGACTCACTTATTAACGAGTCAAAAAAATTCAAATCAGGCTCGATCCAGCACAGGTTGGTGGGTTAAACGGATTGGCTTATGAGTTCATTTAATTAAAAAAATATATAATTTTTTTTCAGTTAAAACTAAATAATAATTCTAATTAAAATTTAAATAAACTTCAATATAATCTGAATACAAACCAAAATCACAAAAATACAAATTACCTATGTGTTGACTAAAAAAAACAACATAATCTGAATGCAAAATCCAATTTAACAAAAGTCATTTATGTGACTCTTTATTTGCAGGTTGGTGAGCTAACTTGGCTTATCACGGATTAAATCCGGGTGAGTCGAGTTCTAGGTGAGTCGAATCAAAAATTAACTCGTATTAAAATTTGTAAAAAAATTTCAACCCAACCCAATCTAAATTCGTGGTAAATCGGGTTGACTCAGAAATTCTAACCCATTTTCACATCTTAAAACGAGGTTTATACATCTTTCAACATATATCATCATTTAATAACATAACATGAAATATCCCGACATATAATATTATATTAAGAAGTATAACTTACATTTTTAAAGAAAAAAGATAATTAATCAAACAGAAAAAAAAAATCCTAAAATGAGATACATCTAGGCCCATGCAAATACTATAGTGCATTTAAAATTTAAGATAAGTTACTTTTCCTTTACGTAAATTTGTATGTTATAAGAGAACTGTAACTTAGAATAATTAATAAATAAATAAATAAAATTAAAAATCCTTAATAATTTATTTCTCTAAGAGGATACATTAATTACATTTGCGTATTTGGAAACAACCCAAGCTAGTACTTCTACTATATTTACCCACTATTATCACTATTTTCACTTTAACACAACTTTCATTCTTGTGTCAGCTTAAACGATTCCGTGCATATCTTAATAAAACCTTTAAACTTACAATTAATTAATTTAAAAATTAAACATATCACTTCATACACTTATGGCACAAAACACAATCTCTTACAACCTAGGTCAACAGTTCTCTGGTATTTGCATTGGTAATGGTCACTATATTTTTATTAAAAAAACATTATAAATCGTACTTACATTTTATTAAATGGACTGCGTATCTGATGAAGAAAATAATGGACTGCATAAATTTTATCTTGTATGTTTCTTTGATAAAACAATAGTTACAATATATCAAAAGAGCGATTTTTATGTAAATCATATTTATAAATATAATAATCCTTAATTCCCTTTGGAGTTATCGGTGAGAAAAACGCATAATCAATTAAGAAGATTAATTATTTTTATTTTCAAGAATCACCCTATTAACCTAATAATAAGATTAACACAAAGAACATAAGAATATAATTCGAAAATTTTAAATACAGAGAAAACCACAACCGCAAAAAATAATTACTGTGTATAAATTTGTACAACATATAGAAAATACTCTCAACCATTACACCTCATGAAACCCTACTATGAGAATACAGGAAAAAAAGTCAAACACTAGTTAAAAGTGTCTTTGATATGGGACAAAGAACATCATGAACTTAGAACTCATTATATAGTTACTAACACCCACTCCTTTCAAGTTATCCTAAATGATGTGAGATTTTTTAACACGTGTTATTTTCATCAGTCCAACGATTATGATAAAAATTATTTAAAAAAAAAACTCTAAAATTCATCTGTATTCTATATATAAAGATTGGAAAATAATGTGTTCATTCACTTATTATGATATTAAACTAAACTTAAAAAATATTTGATAAAACTAAATTGAACTGTAAAATTATTTATATAAGTTCAATTATAGTTTAAGCTAACTAACTAAACTAATTTAAATTAATAAAAAATATTTTTAATTTGATTAAACCATTTAAATTGTTTGAAATATTATTAATTGTTATTTTATCTTAGAACTTATTTTACAATTCTATAAATTACAGTTGAATTCAGTTTAAGAAAGGCTATTTAAGAACAATTCAACTTTTCAAAATAAACTAAAACAAAAACTTAATTTATTTTTCTATTAAAAACAAGTCAATGTTTTTAATTAGTTTAATCTTAATTCACTTTAATTAGTTTTAATAATGCAATCTACATAAACTTAATTTAATAATGAAAGAAAAATGATACTGATTAATTTCAGTCTTAAAACATTATGGAAGTAGAATTGAGTTAAATCTTGTTGGCATATCAAATATAAAGACAACCTAGGTGTCAACTCAGCTTGTTTCTTCTATATATATATATATATATATATATATTAAACATGATTTGATTTGTCTTCAAAAACTTCACACTTTCTCATATGCCCCACTACCAACTCTTTTATCTCTCTGGAGTTAGGTTACAGACGTATCAGGATGCAATTTGAGCTCAAACTTTTACATTTAACAACCCAAAAATTGCTTTGAAAATTTGTGATTATCCTGCCAACAATATTTACTTGCTACAATTGGAACTCATTCTCCAAATTATTCACCATCATACAACTCAATTCCGAAAATATGCACGGTAATATTAGAAAAAAATAGATAATAAAATTTAGGTTGTAAACCTTTTATTCCATATGGAATCACCGAAATTATTTCAACATCAAATCACCAATTTCTCAATATAAAATCAATTAAATATAATGACACATTGAACTTAATTTTTGATGGATTCAATGCATACAGAATCAAAGACGCACTACCTAGGAATATTGAACGAGGAATTGTATTTATATATATATATATATATATATATATATATATATATATATATATATATATATATTATATAATTAAAGTTTTGTAAAGTTTAGATAGATCATCATACAGTGAAGCGTATCTTAACTGATATTTTATGATTTTTTTTAAGAGGATTTGATTCCCATAGCAGCAGATAATACTTTCCTTAAAGAAATCAAATACGTGTTTATCGAAAAAACCTCCTTTCCCGCACAATAATGATGATCTAAACGATATGACATACAAAAACAGCATTGTTAATAGAAATTGTGAGAGACATAGATTTAATAGATCTAGCGTGATTCCACACATTTGTTTTTTGTCTACACCCAAATGAATAATATTTATTGTTTTAAATAAGATCACCAATTTTTAAGACGGACTTTAATCCTACTTCAATGAGACTTAATATTCTTTTATATGAGTATTTCATGATGCATTTCATACATTTGTCTCATTAAAAATATGATCAACAAAGCATTAAAATCATCTTAGTGATCATCATATTACATCATCAACCATATCACTATTAAAGGAAAATAAAAACTTTACACAACAAGGATGAGATATGGATTCACATAATAAAATTGTAAAACTTCAGAAAATATGTAACTACGGTTACTTTTACTTTTATTTGTAGCATGGTTTAGTGTATGCATTATTTTCATCATCATTGTACATGAAAAAAAATCTTTCCGCAATAATATAAGCCATGATTTTTTAATATATATTAAAATGAGTTAAAATCTATCTCAGACTATTTTATTTTATTTTTCAATATACTTTTCAATCTACTTAATACTGCTTTGTTTATTATTCTTTTAATTCATATCACTTTTCTAATTAACAGTAAAACTGATAATCTCACACCAGTCATGATTCATTTTTCTCTATAAATTTCAAATTCTCTTCTATTCTACATCCATTTTTCTTTTACTTAATTCCGTTTTATCCTAAATTTAAATCTTTTAAATAATATATAAAATTTAATTAAATTATACATATAATAAATAAAAATAAATTTTATCAAAAGAATGTTTTTTTTGGACAAAGTCTTCATATATGATTTATTCTTTGTGTGATGACAGCTTTGATTTATTCTGAAAAAGTTGAAAATATTAAAGTTTGAAATGAAGTAAAATGAATTATTTTTGGGTTAGTGGTTGTAATCTTAATTTAGTAATAGTAGGGGATTTAATTGAAGTCATTTGCAGTCAATGATTTTCATCATTGAAATCATTATAATCTGCACACAGATATCTAGGGCCTAGGGATTAGCACTTGTTGAAAAGTAAGAATCTAATGATGGTAAGTTCACAAGCCCTACTACCGTCTACTTGTATGCAACTATGGTTCATCATCCCATTTTTTTCCCAAACTAAAGTTAGTCCTATCAGACATAAAAGGGCAAACAGGTAATTTCAAAAGGTGTTGTCAATCAACGCAAGAGAGATAATAGAACCACCCAAACCATTATATTTAATTTTTTTTACCAACACCTTTATCTGTCTGCATCAACAATCTCTCACTGTCGTTTTCAACCTATTTCTATTTCCACAAAAAGCCCTAAAGGCCAAAACACTTCTTCTTTCTCAATTAAGCCCCTCTCGTCTCCCCCCATCACATTCCCCCTTCTCTCTTTTGCTTCGGACACTGCCATAGGTCAAATCGCCCCAGCTACCTGCATACTCTTTCTTCCTTCTCACAAGAAAAAAAAAAAAACCACTGTCAAATTCCTAAAAATGGTTTCAGAAAAACAGGGTTAGCAAAAAGCACCTAGCATCACCACGCTTTCAAGTATTCTAGGAGTTATCAAAAAATATAAGGGATTGAAGTTAGCCTAGCTACTAGGGAAAATAGGTTTCTCCTTCTTCTCTCTCTAAACTGTTCTTTTACCCTACTTCCTGTTAAGTTATCTCCATTCTCCATCAATTCAACCTTCTCTCTCTCTCTTTCTTTCTCTCTTCTCACACCACAGTGCAAACCCTGCCGAAATCTGATCATCATCAAAGCCATTTTTCTTTTCTCAGTTCCATGCCTAATACTCTTCAGAGATCTTCTTCCTTCTCCTCCTTACACACCTCAATCTCCACAACTGTTCAACACCCTCCTTATTGATCCAACACGCAAAGTCAGTGAACAAAAAACAACAACAAACCCTTCCCGAACAGTGACAAACAACACCGCAGATCCAAATATCCGAGAACACCTTCTCTTACAGATCATGAATTCCTTTCAAGAATTTGACTCTTCGTCAAACTCGGACTCCACAGTCATCAACCTCTCAGCAGGTAACACCTCCAATTTCACACCACCACCACCACCTTCATCTTCTTCGTCGTCACCACCTTCTTCCGCCTCCACTACTCTGAGCCGCTACGAGAACCAAAAGCGACGCGACTGGAACACGTTCGGGCAATACCTTCGGAACCACAGACCCCCACTTTCACTCTCGCGCTGCAGCGGCGCACACGTGCTGGAATTCCTGAGGTACCTCGACCAGTTCGGAAAAACCAAGGTTCACACCCACCTTTGTCCCTTCTTCGGGCACCCCAACCCTCCTGCACCTTGCCCTTGCCCTCTACGCCAAGCATGGGGCAGCCTCGATGCTCTAATAGGTCGTCTCAGAGCTGCTTTCGAAGAGAATGGAGGAAAACCTGAAGCTAACCCTTTTGGTGCTCGCGCCGTGAGACTTTACCTTCGTGAAGTGCGTGATTCACAAGCCAAGGCTAGGGGAATTAGCTACGAGAAAAAGAAACGCAAGCGTCCTCAACATCCTCCTCCATTGCCCCCTTCAAACAATGCAAGTTAGTAAGGCCACATCACTAACCTCATAATTCCATGTACCTTAGTAAATTCAAGGGTTTTGTTTTGGTACAGTTATTAAGACACTCTCTACCGATTTTCCTATGCAACCAAACTCATTAAACTATCGGTCAAACAATAACTGTATCACAACTCTTAGGTTTCTATAACTAGCTGTAAACTAACCTGCACGTGTCATGTCACTAATCACCTCTTTGTTTGGACTTACTTTCACATGATGCCATTGGTAGTGTAGAGATTAGCATGACATATATATGTAGATCAATTATGTTTCTTTGTGTTTTTACTTCCGTGTTTTTACTTCCGTGTTTGCTTGTTATGCAGAAATCGTGATTTGACAACGGGCTGGGGCACTGCAAAATGGGGACACCCTTTGCAATTGCGTTAGAAAATATATTGTGTAAACCTAAACAGCAGTACTCTTGGTAGATGCAGCAGTTATTTAAGCAGTGACAGTAAAAAACAGTGAAGAGCTGTGCGTGCGTGTGTCACAGACCAATATTGCAACATCATCAATTTGTATTAATAAAATAAAAATGTGTATGCACCCTTGAAGATGTTATGACGAAAATAATGGATCTCAATCCATATATGTATATGTTCATTCTTGGATGCGGTGAAGTGCAGTTTCTTTCCCTTTAATTACTTTGTTGACTGTGAAAATCTCTCTCTTTTAAATCTCAATATATACCATTTACTTAATCATATATGTTCATTTATACTTAAGTTAAACTTAAGTTAAGAGTCAGGTGATTTTGGTGGTTGTTTCTGTTCTGTTAGTGCAGTGATTTTGGGTAGTTTGATGTGTAATTTCATTTAGAAATATGCAGTTGAACACGGAGTCCACAGAATCCATGTTTCAAACTGTCATGCAATTGGTAGGCATCATAAGGGGAGTAGTGCGTTGGAGTGTGTGCACACGAACTCTCTCTGAATCAATTCTGATATATTGTCTACTTAAGTGGGAGAAAAGAGATGACACTATTGCCAGTAGACAATTTTAAATACCCTCATAATAGTGCTATTTGTTTTCTTTTGGTCAAAGCCTGAAACTTCAAACAGGAAGCATACTATACTATGCAAAAACCATATCTATGGATGTAGTTCTTTTCAAATTTCCATGGAGTGTTGATTCAGCTTTAGTATATCCTTTTATATCGTTATGATAGATAAATATATTTTTTTCTTTTAATTTTTAGTGAAAATTAATATTATTTTTTAATTTTAAATTAATTTAGTCTTTTAATTCTGTAAATACATAGATTTAATTATTTTAACTAAATTTTCTTAAATTTATTTAATATTTTAAACATATTTTAATTTATTTACTATTCGATAATGTTCACTTCAATATTATAGGATTAAATTCACATATTTATAAAAATAAAAAATTAAATTATTCAAAATTTTATGAAAGACTAATTTTAATTTTTATCAAAAATTGAAAAATTAAAAATATATTTAACCTTATACAATGATATACTAAGTAAATCAGAATAATGACAGGTATACGTCTAATCTAATAAAATGCATTTTAACCACTCATTCGTAATTGATATGAATTAAAAATTTGAAAACACGTCTTATTAATGATTCTTAATCATATGTTTGATTATTTCATAAATTAAAACAGTTGTTTCTGTCAATTGAAAAAATATAAATGGGTAATTATTTTTAAATAAATTCTAAACTCAGCATGTGTTTTCCCTTTGTAGATAGAGATATTGAAGTTCTTCTTGATGGCATGACATTCTTCTTGTGTGAATGTATTTTATTATATATATATATATATATATATGAATTGTATGAGGTAATTCTCTTCTGTAGCTCTTCTCTCTTTGTCATTTCATTGGCTTCTGATGATAAAATTTGTTGGGGACGCGTAAGGCTGCTTAAGAATAAGACAGCGACTTAACACGTATGAAAGAAATTAATGAGTTCAAAAGATAAAGGAGGAGGAATGTGATATAAAATAGATTAATAGTTAAATGAACAGTAGCCAGTGGTTAAAAAGAAAAAAAAGGATCTCAATAATTGTTTTTTTTTTTACTTGAATACTATTTTTTAATATCTATCTACATTATGTGGATTGACTCACTTCATGATTCATGTTTTGATAAATAAACATTATAATAATTTTTTTATGAAATAACTTGGTAATCGTAAAGGTGTTTTGATGATTCATATTATATATCAGTTTTGATAAAGAAAAATGAGTAAGACTACTCTAAATCAAATTAATAATAGTAATAATAAACTAGAGAGTATCTAAATATATTTCGTCAAATAAAAGTTATAAATGATTTTTCACGAATTTATAACATAATTCAGCTCAATATAAAATTATTGAAAAATAACTTATATCTAACGCATTGGATTTTCAATTAAAAGTTATCTTTAATGGTTTGTATATTTCTTTCATATTTACTATTTTACTCGGTGAATAAATTTATATGTCAAAAATTTTACCATATTCACTATATCATATATAAAAAAAGGTTTTACTATAGCATGAAAGCTAGCTTTCACATTAAATTGTGAAAGTTAACATTTACATTAAAGTATATATGTTATAAATTATCCATTATGTTTGTGTGAATAAGAATAGTTTAGAAAGCTTTTGTTGGGAATAGTCCAAATGTGAATCAAAAAGTCCCACATTTGATAGAAAAGACAAAGTTAAACATTCATTATATAAGAATAAAGACCCATAACAATATTGCTTTAAGGTTTTGGTGTAAAAGTGGTGTCTAACATCTTATATGTGTAAGACTAATGTCATATAACCATAATTATGCCATGACCATGACTATAACTATAAACCATATATGAAAAAATATAACCTATCAGTTTTTTTTTGCGAAAAGATGAAAAATTGAAGGAATAATTTAAATTGTTGCATGTGTTATTATTTGCATAAGATGTGGTTGATAATTTGTGTGTGTGTGTGTGAGAGAGAGAGAGAGATTTGAAATGAATGATTTAATTGGGATTCCTGAAGGAGCACTAAATGCTGATGATTCATACAGATGCCCTACGTGTGTCGAAATGTTTCCATCTTCAATTATAAAAGTTAAAGGGTATGGAAAGAATTTAGTAAAGCAATGTCTTTACATTAGTTTTCTATGTAGTGGGTTTACTGTGCCAAATCATGTAAGAAGAGAGGGCCACACTCTACTTCTTACTTCTTCTCATTTCATCATATTTTTTATTTTTTTTTAATTTTACCTCGCTCATAACGTGGGTCCTCCTATGAAGGGAATCAATTTTTATATCTGCCTTTATCAACTACTTAATATTTATATATTGCTATATATCAGAGGATTTAGATCTTCTTTACCTACAAAATCTAACAGTTTCTAGATAACGGCTATAAGTTTAGTTGAATTCAGGCTTTTCGAAGACAATTACAAAAAGTTTAAAATATCAAATGAAAGTAATATGATATACTGAGATTCACAGAAACTAAATGAAGACACTATGCAATGACTTTTTATTAATATCTTGCCACGTTCTTTTCTGAACCTCTATTGATCTGTCTTTATTTTCTTCCTACCCGCTCACAAATTTCAAATTTGGTGTTTAATATTACTTTCTTACACTCAATAAGCCTTACATTTTTATGAAATCGTAGTTATAAGTATTTTCGAACCTTTATGTAGTTCAAATAGATGGATGTGGTTGGTTTGTCCTGGTGAACACTTTTTTCTAATTGGATTGAAGTTTTTTTTTAATCAAACACTAAGAAATTATTTCTTCGAACCAAAGTACACTTATAAATAAAAAATAAAGCTCACAAGAAATTTAATGTAATTGAGCATCTTAAGTCTACGTTCACAAATCTCAACATATATTATCACTAAAATTCAATTTTTTGACAAAAACAACAAACTTTTTCATACAACTCTTTATCATATAATTTTTTATGGACAAAATTGTAAACCTTTCAGTGACACACAATTATTCAAAAAACCTAATTTGAGTTATGGTAAAAACTTCAAAAAAAAAACTTTTTATTTTTATAATAATATTTTACTGTTATTTTTTTCATATTATTCGATGTTTCGATATGAGATTTTGGTGAATAATCACTTAAGAACCAACATTTATTAGTTTGAAGTCCATCATTATTAAGATATGTGCTCTATATCTCGATGTATTTATTCAAATTGAAATAGTGATTGATTTTGGGATTTCAATCACAACAATGCACTCTTAGATAGATAGTTTGTGCCTTGTAAATTTACATTTTCCACTCCTATATCATACTCTTAGCAAATATAATTAATCTTGAGTATCAAATCTAAAAAGCCTTTTATATTGTTTTAGAGACGAATTTAACTAACAATTGTACTAATTTAAGCATAACCAAATCATTGCACTTATTTAACTATAGTGTTGATCTTAAAGGAAATTTTAAGATGTCATGTGTCTCCATCATGTTCACTCAATCATTTAGAGTTGCACCGGAAGACCAAATAATCATTTAGAGTTGCAACTGATATCCTCATCTGAAAATTTGAATTATTAAACCAATTAGATTTAGACCATATATATACAAATGTATTGATAATTGATTATTTATATTATCACAAGTTTAGTGATAATTATGAATTTCACAAAAACCTTTTAATAATTACATATACAGTGAACATATTAATTTAAACATGAATTTAACTAATCATTATATTAATTTAACCAAAACATATTACACTAATTTAACCAATATATTATGTCTCAAGAAATAAACAAAGTTAAGGTCTAAAATGAATATGAATCACAAGAAATTGTCCATTTATCATTTTTCTTGCAATAGTGTGTGGCTACGCTTTTTCCTTGTCATATGTACCTCTAATACGCGGCTATAAATAAAGAAAATCAATACTTAAGTATAACGTGTATAAATAATTATCAATTGTAATAACTTTTTTAAAATGTAAAACCGGACATGACATATTGGTCCAAAATAAATATTTAAAGAAAAAACTGACATACTGTAATTGAAAAATAGGAAAATTAAGGATGTAACTCGTGAAAAGGGTGTTGTGTTGGCATAATTTGAGTTCTGTTTATCACTTGTCTATCATGTATGAATGTATAACAGCTAACCTCCCCTCTTTCATACTTTTTGTCCCCCACTTGCCTACAAAATAAAACTGATAAGGAGGATTTACAAAGTACGTAATATCTAAAATTTAAGATTAATTAACTATATGTTCTCTATATATGTACACGGATTTTAAAAGTACTCAAGTATTTCAGAATGTAGATATTTTGTATTCTTTAACGGTGAGAAGTGTTACATCGATTAGAGATAAGATAATTTAAAAATATATAAAGTGAGTGTAATCCTTATCTTATAAGTCAGTTTTGTAAAATTGAGTTGGACTTAAAACTCACTTCTAATGATATCAAAGTCAAGTTATGAAAGGGTGTATTGGAAGTCTCACGTCAACTAAAGATAAAACCAATTCACTTAATACTCACTTCTAACAATAAAGACTAAGACATTCCTTTGTTTTCCTACTTGATAGTAATCATATTTCCTTGTTTTCCTACTTGATAGTAATCATATTTCCTTGAATTCCTAGCTAATACATTTGCATGAAAGCATGAAATAATTTTTTTCTTTTTGGCTTTCTGCATTGAGAAAAGATTAAACTGTAATTGGTATTGCTTTCCATGATAATTTTGGTGTAATAGATCAAGGATGTGGTTGAAGGAACATGATCCAAAGGGGTCATGATTGGCCATAAAGGGTGCAGTTACTGTGTGAATTTTGTAATTTATTTTGTAGTGGATTTCTTGTTCTCATATTATATGTGCTCCACTTTCTCTTTGCAACACTTTTTTTTAGCAGACTATGATGATGCCAAGGCTTCATGCTAAATCTCCCTTTTAAAAACCACATCTTATGATGGATTTCTGCAAGTTGGAACCTAACTCTATTTGTGTGTCTAACTACTTGTGAGGTATTGATTTACATGAAAAAATAAAAATGTTGTATTATTAGTTTATCTTTCAAAATATTAAATCATTTAAGGATTGATAATATGGAAAGTACAAAGACTCTCAAAGTTCAGATCTCACTAACTTGAAGGTACATGATTTGATTGATTTCTCCTTCTTAAGGATGAACAAAGTGTACCATCTTGTATAACTTTTTAGTTCTAATTTTATATATTAATCATTTTGAAACTTCTTTTTAAAATAGTCACTTTTAATGCTTATTTTAAAAAGAGTGAATTTTAGTATAAAAAGAGTGAATTTTAGTGTTTATACCAGAGCTTTTAATGTTTAAAAGTGATTAAACTCTTAATATAGAGTAATGAATAACATTTAGGACAACTAAAACAAAATTAACTCTTCACATAGATAAACATACAATATAATTCCCTCAATTTATTATGTCTATGATGGTTGATAATATTATAAAATACACATAATCGTACACACTATTTGTATATTCTATAATAAACAACATCGGAACATAAAGTTCCAAAATACTAGTATAGACAAATATGTAAAAGTGACGTAATTTACTTCTAAGTATCGTACACATGATTCATATATAACATACATACATATCATATTCTGAACAATATACACCACACATTACACTGGTACACTCATATCAAGATGAAAAAAATCATTCAAAATACTACAAGAATGCGATTAGCTTTCATAAACAAAGTGGGTCAAATATCGAACACTTTAAGAGTATGTTTGAACCAAAATTTTAAGGTTTTGGATTAGAGATGATGTCAATCTCTTAGTGTATGTTGGATTCATGTCTTATTGATGTTGTATCTTCCTAATGAATTTCTATTGAAAGACCAATTAGTGATATCAGAATCGAAGGTTCATCTTGGTAACAGACTTATATGAGTTCATGTATCGAAGTTTTTCTGACAGAGGGTCAGACAAACGTGTCTCGTTGAGATAAATGATGATACAAGTAAGGGGTACTCATGTTTAACTGAAAGGGAAAGTTTGAATGTGAAGGGACTCACACGTGAGGGAAAAATTGTTGGAAAATCCAAGTGTACAAGAAAATTTTTTAATAATGACAAATTTTAGTGACAAAAAATAATTACCCACTATAATGACCAATTTATATACAAATTTATAAACTAAAAATTATTGGTAACTAAAATAGTTTCAAAAAATTATAATTGGTTTCTAAATTAGTCACTAAAATATTCTACAATGAATCGGTCACTAACAATAGTTATCAAATATTATTATTATTATTATTATTATTATTATTATTATTATTATTATTATTATTATAGTTATCAAATATTATTATTATTATTATTATTATTATTATTATTATTATTATTATTATTATTATTATTATTATTATTATTATTATTATTATTATTATTATTATTATTAT
>Ga0214542_1010171_pt1:0-12500 | contig 13928 bp, 6 predicted proteins | sample CNSS1metaG_FD_160096 | JGI IMG/M metagenome (GOLD analysis project Ga0214542, IMG submission 160096) | Root nodule microbial communities from cowpea collected in UCLA plant growth center, Los Angeles, California, USA - CNSS1 | ecosystem: Host-associated > Plants > Roots > Nodule | place...
AATTTGTGAAAAACTAAAAAGACAATGAAAAGGAAAATAAAAATTATGTTAATAAATATTTGGTTTAATTACTCTTTTTATTCATGTTTTCGTTTAAAAATGTTAAGTTGGTCCTCCAATTCTTTTTTGTCTCAATTTGGTCTCGATTTTTGAAAAACGGATGTAATTCGATCTTTTACGATAAGTTTCGTTAAATCTCTCGAAACAGATCAATGATCTTTTCATTAAAATTGAGATTCTTAATAAGAATGATTTGTTTTGTTAGTGTAATTAACCTAATCTAGTGTCAATTTTTAAATAAAAACAGGAACCAAAAGAAAAATTAAACCTAAATATTTTTATTTTTTATTATATTTAATTTTATATTTTATTATATATTTACATTAAATGTTATATTTAAATAAAAAAGTAAAAAAATTTAATTTTTATTAATTTCAAATATATATTATTTTCAATTTAAAAATTTTAATAAATTTTAAATATATTTTTATATTATAAATATATATAAATAAAAAAAAATCAAAATTTTGGGGGGCCGGGGCCCCTCCCTGCTCCCACAGAGCTCCGCCTCTGAGCACTCCTAATAAAGTCACAAAGGGAATTGATTGCTTAAAAAAAAAATTTGAGATGAAAGATCTTGAAAAGGCAAAATTTTTGTTTGAGATTACAAATTAAGTATTTAAGCAAAAATGTTTTTTTATACATCAAAGAGATTTATATAATTAAGGTGCGTAAAATTTTCTAAATAGACAAGTCACATCCATTATGCACTCTAATAGTTGTGAGGTTGTTAGATGTTGATAAATGTTCTTCTTAGACATCAAGAAAATGATGAAGATCTTCTTGGTCCAAAAGTATCATATCTTAGTGTTATGAGAGCACTAATGTATCTAGCTAATTATACTTGACGTGACATTGCATTTGCTGTAAATTTGTTAAACAATATATAGTTCTTCACCTACAAGAAGACAATGGATTGGAGTAAAAAATATACCATGTTACCTTAAGAGTACTACGAATATGGAATTATTTTATCCAAATGATTCAAAATTAGATCTAATGGGTTATGCATATGCATGTTATTTATTATATTCTCACAATGTCATCACAAACAAGATATTTATTCACATGTGGTAGCAAAATGATTTCATGACGATATATGAAAGAGACCATAACAAGCAACATCGTCAAAATCATGCATAATTTTTAGCATTACATAAGGTAAGTCGTGAATATGTTCAGTTAAGGTCTATAATTCAACATGTGCGACAAACTTGTGGTTTATCCTTGAGAAGAATGGAATCAGCAACCATATATGAAGACAATAGTGTATTGTTCAACTAAAAGGATTATGTAGAGATCCAAAATATTTGTTCATGTGAAAATCTAGCAGATTTATTTACAAAATCTTTGTCAATGAGAACTTTTGAGCAATTGGTTCACAATCTTAACGATGTAAGTTTACATGAAGGGGAGAAATAGAAGATGTAAAGAATAATATTATATAGAATGATGTACTCTTCTTTCTTCACTGAGTTTTTATCCCAAAGGGTTTTTTCTAGTAAGGTTTGAACGAGACACACTATCTTATCAATGGTCGTCCATTAATTTGATACAGTTACTCATATGAGTCCATTGATTTGATACATTTACTCATATGATTATGATTGATATTATGATTCATTACTCTTTATCTAAATATTTTGTATTAACTAGTTGATTTATATTCTTTATGGGTTACCATGTTGTATCTATAAACAAGACACACAGAAAATTGCTCCTCATTCTCTATTCTTCCTTTTCTTTTCTGCTTTGTATTATTAGCTTTATTTTATAACACACATTTATTATTACACGGTTTATAATTGATTTTCTATCATTAAAACTTAATCTACTAAATAATATTTTAGAAAATAAAAAATAGTTTATGTCGACTTTAAATATGGGTCTAATCAAATTAAAATTCCAATCATCACAGTCTCTGTAATCAAATTAAACAAATAATTAACAAGACCAGTGAAGCATGAGTCCGTGTTCATGCTAACATATATTTCTGTATTGATTTTTATTTGTGTAATTGTGATGTGAAGGATATTTCGCAATAAGTTGTGAAAAGAGTTGTAGGTCCATTTTTGTGCTACACTGTTAAGTTATTAAGAAAAAAAAAAAAGAATAAACAGAAGTTCTGGGAGTTGCCCTTTGTTCCAATGGGTATACTTACTGGCATATTTATTAGAACATTTTACCTTTCACACTTGAAATAAGTTAACTTCTATGTAAATATATATTTCACTTTCGACTGTACATTAACTTATTTGAGGTATTTGAAGACATTTTCAGTTCTTGTAACAAGTTCGTTATTTTAATATTTGTTATGTAAGAGAAGTTGTCACATGGAATTATTTTGTGCCAAATAAAAGTGTGCATTAATTTAATTTGGCACCTCCTTATAATTCGATCAGAAGGTACTCTATAGATGTTAAGAACAAACAATTCACACAAATATGTATTAAAATAGAATATATTTCTATTTTGATTTTTCTCCCTCTTATAACAGAATGAAATTCTGTCTTGTTAACTATAATATTTTGTTTTTTGACTTAAACAGCTGCTGAACAAGGATAGTTACTGTAAATACTCTCTTTTTGTTCTTTGCAGTATGTGCATTAAATATAATGAAGATGTCTTTTAATATTTTAATTTAAGAATATGTAAGAAATATTTTATGATGAATTTTTTTTTTTGCAACCTCAGAATTATTATTATTTTTTTCTCTCAAAACTTTAATTATTAACTAATTATAAACCTAATATCACCATTTCTTTGTAAGGATACAAATTAACATCCAATTCTTTTGACCTCATTAGTAAATGTTTGCAACCTCAAAAAATCAATTACTTTCCCTTTCTCCAAGAACCTTCATTACTAACAAACTTAGTAATTAGTTGTGGCTAACAATTTATTTTCACTGCAACAAAGTTTACCTTAGACAATAATAAAAAATTATGGTCTAAAACCAAAAAATTATTGTCTAAACTTCAAGGAGTGAATTTATTATATAGCTATACTATAAGCAATGTTTTCTTTTTTCACTTAGGCCACAGAATTTTTAAATCATTCCTAAAATAAGACAACAGGGAATGAAAAAATTGTTGCCTGTAATAACAATATGCAACTTTTATACACAACCGTTAAGTGTTTCTTATTATTTTAAAAATATTAATTAAAATATATATGATTATTGTCTAATTAAATATATTAATCAAATTAAATGTAATTGTTGCCTAATTTATCATCTCCAAATTGTATTAATTTATATAAATTAATTAATTTTTTTCATTATACATAAATTAAAATCAAAGTTTTAAGAAAGGTAGTAGAAAAAAAAACTATTTTATTGTCATCAAACAAAATTTAAACTTCATATGTAAGCATACCAAATGTACATTTACACTTTGATTTGATCATTAAAACCCTACACTACATATACTACATTAGGATAAATGAAGAATAAAAAATACCCACTGGAGCTATAGCGTGGTGAGAAAAGCATTTGGGTGTCACTGAAAAATGAAAAATGAAATATGAGGATAAATTATAATAAACAAATTATTCACTTTTCCAATGAAAAAACTATTTTAGAGGCATGAATGAAATTACCAATAGAGGTTACAGTTGTGCTTCTTTGCTTCTGAAATATGTATACAGATAAAAAACAAACAACTAAGATAATTAAGTGGTACAACAGAACATGTATAAACCAGAGGTTTATACTTGTATAATCATGTATAATTAAGAACCTATTGAATTATTTAATGAATTAACAACCAAAAACTAACACGTATAAAAATAACATGATCGAAGAAGTTAGAAATGAATGTGCCTAGTCCATGATAGTGTAAAAGGACAAAGATAAAATGTATTAAAAAAGACAAACAAATTTAAAAAACTGCATATTATATATTTTGATTCAGCAAATTACGTAAGCAAGCTCCAAAAGCATACCTAGTATTTGGAATTCGTGTATGTTGAACAATCGTATATTTTAAAGTAATTTACAATTAAAAATAGTATCATATAATAATTAAAATTATGAATATTAACGAGTAAATCATGCAACAATGCATCAATATTAGAAGTTGCAATTTCTAAAATCCAGTCAAATAAGCTTAATATTGAAGTGATCATATTTTCAGTATTGACACAAGAGGAAACATAACCTGGACAAATCCAAGCCTACCAATTTAGCACAAGTAAACTTCAGGTAAAAAATAATACTATATTTTAAAATTAAAATAGAACAAGTTTACACTAAGTTTATCTTCAACAGTTCGTGTGTGTGGTAACCTCAACCATCCATGCACACAACATATTGTTATTCACAAAATTAACTATAGACAATCTTTTATTTTTAACCTTAAACCACTTTGGGATAATGAAGACATAAACCCAAATTGACTTAATTTAATAAAAATAAATAATTTTATCTTGTAGCTTTTTTAATATTTAAAACTATGACGATGTTTATAATTAATTAAACAAATTTAAACGGTGAAATGAGACTAAGTTGATTTTAAAAGAGGTCATTTTATAAAATATTTAAAAATAAACGTTTTTTGAATGTAAGGAGTTTTAAATAAGAAAAAAAAACATTATACACAATTTTGAACATAATTATCAAGTAAAAAAATATAGTGATAATAAAATTATATCTTAAAAGATAATTCAATAAAGCACTTCTCCACATTCTCATAAATGAATGAAAGATTTTTATTATTATCTAAAATAGTGTTAATATTAATACTGGATGGAAAAAGAATCACATGGACATATGCAGTATCCTCTAGCCTTTAAAAAAAGAAACAGCTTGGATAAATAGCAAGTTCATAAACTATACAAAATATAAATATTAAATCGATGTACCAGAATCTGCACTTTGTGCTAGCCATGGTATGAAAACTACATTTATTAAAAAAAAAAAAGTATAAACAGATCCATTAAATTCAACTACATAGCTATTTATCAATTCTGTATAATCTTAGCATATGCTCAAGCATCCATCCTACTAAATCCTGTCATCTTTATTGACAGCTTCTTTTTCTTTAAATAATATAAAATGAGTTAAAAATAAACAAAACTCAGGTGACTAAAAAAAAAAATCCATTTCTAGATCTCTTTAACATGTTGATTTGTTTGAATCTTCTACAACATTGCAATAAGAAGAATTACAGTTTACTCAAGACAAATTATTGTAAACAATTTTCCTATACAGGGGTCTTAAAAGTTATATGATTAGTTTTTCTTATTTTTTCTCCTATATTTTATTTAACTATGTTCTATTTTATTGATTATAATAACATTGATAAAAGGAATTATAGATATCATGTGTAAAAAGAGTTTAATAAAGGATGTTAATTTAAATTATGCTATAATGGATCGACGATGTTAATTGATTTCAAATATATCTTTCACTGTATAAACTCAAAGTTCTCATCCATAACTATATATATATAGATTCCTTCTTTTATATCCACTTCTAAAATACTAATTTTATTCTTTAAAATATAATTATTTATTAAATTTTTAAAAATTAACCATTACTTTTATAAAATCGTTTATTTTTATTTCTTTTTTATTTATCAACAATTATATTTTACTTTTTTATATATTTTACTTTAGTTTTAATAAATATAATTGTTTTATATATTAACTTAATTACATTGCAATATTATTATCTACTAATATAATATTACATACACATCACTGTAATAGCATTTGTGTTTATCCTAGTTCTCGGAAGTAAGGATCATCATATCGAATGTCTTCAATGCTCCAGCTTTCCTCTTTGAATACATGGATTCCCATTGCTTTGATGAGTGAGGTATCAAACAAACCTTCGTATGTAATCTCCACATGCTTCCACTCCTTTTCTGAAGCCATTTGAATCAGTTCATAACGGAACGGTAACACATGTAGATCAAAGAGGTGTATATGATCCAATTCCACCACCATCATTTCTCTCTCCATACTATTAAAACGAACTTTGCCGTTGATTACAACCACGGGTGTAACCAATTCTGAAGTCTCATTATCCTCTAATATACGTGTAATAAGAAGACAAAGGACTTTGGGAGGAAATTGATTACGAAACCAGAAAGAAATTGAAGGTCCCCTGCTTTCCTTATCCAACCACTCGGGAATACTTCCTCCTTGAAGCACAAAACTAGTCTTTCCAGCCTCGTGAAGTTGCTGCAAGCCACAGTTCATTGAAAATTCATTAAATGAACTATAGATTATCAAATCAAATTCATTAAAAACAAGACAAAAACCTGATTTAACAACATGCTTGAACCCGAGGAAGTCAATGATGTACACTCTATCGCCCTCAAAAGTTGCAAGTTTGGTGGAACCCCTCTAATTTCCTCTAGATACTTGCAATAACTCACCTTAAGATAATCCAGGTGGTGAAATTCTTTGATGCACTCAGGAAGGAATGTGATATTAGTGTACGATAGGTTTAAATACGTAACTGTGGTCAACTGCATGAAACCTGATGAAAAAATATCATCATTCAGGTCACAAAGCTCAAAATGAAACGAACGTAGATTTGAAAATAACGTTGAGCCCACTTCTTGACCATCTTTTGAACTTTTCCATTTCCACCCCTTGCATCGAGAAGCGTATAACGTAGTCAACGAAGACATCAAGGCACTGCTATTTAACTGAAGAAAATCACATGTCGCGTATAACTCATGGAGTCCGGTAAGATTTTGAAATGAAACTGGCAACTCTTTTATGGGAAGGTTAAGCAAATAAAGATAACTTATGTTTCCCATCTTTCCTAATATTTCTGGAAAATTCTCAAGACTGTAACAATATGGAAAATAAAGTACTTCAAGAGAGGGCAAGTTGAGAGGTGGAAATCTCCGAAGTTTTGTGCAACGTGGAGCGTTCAATATTTTAAGTTTATTCAGAAAACCAATTGAGTCGTCAAGTGCAATTAAACTCTCACACCGTTCAAAGGAAAGTTTCTCCAGATTTGGGAGATCAGATACGTCAGGCATCCGTGTTAAAAGTTGGCAATTGTCAAAGTTCAAGTCGGTTAAATTCTCAAGCTTCTGCAAAGAAAATAATGGGAAGAAAGAATAAGAAGAATATGAATAATTTAAAAATGTTTTTATCAATTTACAAGATAAAGAATTTATTCTCTATACTTGCCTTTGATGAAACATGGAACCCAAATGACGTAAAAGGACTGTTAGGCAACTTGCATGTCACGAGTTTGTTGGAATGAAAATTTGATGGTAAACAATTTGAAGGGTATCCATGCCATTCCAGTACTCTCAAACTTTCTGGAAAATAATTGGGACCTTTGCAAAATTTACCATTTCTAATGATAAGTATTTTAAGGTTTTTCATCCTTCTGAAGGCGTTGGCATTCCATTCTAGCGTTTCTTCTTTCTCAGATATAGACAAATCCAGGCGTATGATTTCAGTTTCGCTAGTTCCCTGATAATGAAAAGAGCCAAATCAACTAGTTTTGTCTATAGAAATTGTAAATCATCTAGAAAAAAAAAAAAAAAAAAACCTATGACAGAGATATAAGATTAAAAAGAAAAATATATCAATTTGAGAAACAAAACCAATAATCTATGAGTCGCACTTACTGTGTTGTCCCTTAAAACTTGAATTATATCTTTAGGTAACCATAATCTCCTGCCCTTTCCTGGCTTTTTCGATGATTCTCTCCGGTCAATTTGTCTACCCATGTCCCTAATTAAATCATGCATTACAATTGTACTAGAGAAATAAATCTTAATGAGAGATTTTTGAACCAGCACCCCAATATGATATTTCATGCAGTCATCGTAGAGAGCACGAAGCATAACCTCAACCTCTGTCAGTTCATATCCTTCGAAGCAACAAGCAATGTCAAGAAAAACACACTTCTCTTCTTCCTCCAAAGCATTGAAGCTTACTTTAAGAATCTCTAGGATTTGACTGTTAGGAATTCTTTTATATTGATTGATAGCAGATTTCCACTCTTCCACACTTTTTGCAAACAGATTGGAACCTATTACTTCCAAAACCAATGGAAGGCCAGAAGCATAAGTTACTACATCATTCAACACCTCCATGTAACGTGGATCAACCTGTTCTGTTTTGAAAGCTTTCCATGTAAGCAATTGAAGAGCGTCCTTTGCATCCAATGTGTCGACCTCATATGTTCCTGTGACCTGATGAGATGCAAGCAGTTGTGTATCTCTAGTTGTGATGATGACTCTGCTGCCGGGACCAAACCAATCAGGGCTTCTAGCCAGTGCCTGTAACTGCTCGCACCTGTCAACGTCATCAAGAATCAACAGAACCTTCTTTCGTTGCAACCTTTGTTGTATCATTGAAATTCCTTCATGCTGACTTGTTAAGTTGATGTCCTTCTCTCCAAGTACCTTTGAAAGAAGAATGCTTTGGAGGTGTTCCAGCCCATGCTTGTTTGATTTCTCTCGCACGTTTTGAAGAAAACAAGAACCATCGAAACAGCCAGCAATCAAATTATAAACTGCTAAAGCGAGTGTTGTTTTTCCTACACCACCCATTCCATGGATCCCTATCATGTGGAATCCATCACCACATTCCATATTTAAAAGCTTCCTCACTTCTAGCACTTGTGGGCCTAGTCCAACAAGGTAATCCGCAACATGTAAACGAGCAGGATTAATCCTGTGGCAGACCCGGTCCACAACACTGCCAATAAACTTGTATTCGTATCCATCACTATTTCAAACAAGAAGGTTTAGTGAAGTTATATTTTTTATGAAATTAGAAAATGGTAATGTGTTTTAAAACCAGAAAAATAAAAAAACAGAGAAGAAGGTTTTTGTGAAGTTGCACAATAGATAAAGGGAGAAAAGCAGTAAACTTCAATTTGTTTGGTAGTTTACAGAATGTTTCTCTCTAATTAATACACACGGTACATATGTAAATCTGAACAAAATAAATATCTCTACTTTTTACCATTCAACTAAATTTTTCCACTAAAAGGTTTGTCATTAAAATGAATCTGACAGGATAGAACAGAAAATAATTTGTACGGTAAAGGTTAACAAAAATTTTAACGTTAAATCATTAGAGAAGTAAAACTTAATCCAAGAAAGTTATGGTAAGGTTGTGTACCCGTCTTTGAAATGATAGCCAGACAAATCAGCTACTTGACGCAGAGCCATCTTCCATTTCTGCAACTTTTCCTTATCTTTGAACCTTCTCTGATGCTTAGTTAATTCTTCTCCATAACTACCTTTCTGGTGTCTGACATCAGAAGGTTGAACCTTATAGAAGACCGGTAAAACCAACAATCCTTGGGTATGGCAGTGAAGGATGGTTGCGAGTTCATCCAAGCAGAAGGAGGAAGAAGCATAGTTTTGAGAGAGCACAACTATGGCAATCCTAGATTCTTCAATTGATTTCTGAAGTGCTGGTGTGATTTTCTCCCCGCTCTGAAGCTCCTCATCATCGATGAAAGTGTGAATTCCTCTGTCACAGAGAGCTTTGTAGAGATTGCCGGTGAAACCATAACGCGTGTCTTCCCCTCTAAAGCTGAGGAACACATCATACGTGAATCTACGGGAACTTGGAGTTGCCATTAGAACAAAGTCTGGAGTGATTATTGTTAGCGTGTTGGGACTGTAAATGGAATCAAATTTTGAATAAACATGAAATTGCAAGAGTGAAATGTAAGGTAATGCAGAGTGAAGGACCAAGCAGTAATTGAAGGGGTTCTGTTGCAGGTGAAAGCGCGTGAAACCTTTGGAAAATATTTTTTTTGGTTCTTTCTGATTTGCCTCACTATATTGGTCAATGCAAACGATAGCCACACAATAATATTCATTTATAAAGATTTATATAAATTATGGAATGACATAATTAATTAACTTGGATTAGTTCACTTGATTTTCACCTTTGATAATTCTATACCCAATCCAAACAGTTGAGTTTAAATTGATTTGTTTGATTAAGTTGGGTTGATCTAAGTCATATTCATTCCTAATAATCTCAAACTACTGTTTTTACTACTTCCATTCATACGTGCACTTTGATTGTCTTTGCAACTACATCTCTTGTAATGAAAAAAAAAATATTTTTAAATTATTGATTCATTTCCGTTCATTGTGAATGTTTTTTAGTTTTTCTCAATTTCAATCTTTCTTCTCTTTGATAATCTAAAAGCTGATTATATGTTTATTGTTACAGTATTTATAATTAATTTTCTATCAATTTAAAATTTAATTTATTACATAATATTTTAAAAAATAAAGGTATTTTATCTTGATTTCAAATTTTGATCTTAGATTTTTTTATAGTGACTCTATGGGTAACTTCAATTTTTTAGCAATTAGACTTTTGTTTTCTGCATTCCCATTTTTTCCGTATTTTATTTTCTTGAATATACTAAATCAATTCTGGACCTGAGGACACTTACTCACTTTTCCAAAACACGCTCATCCACACTCCTATTTCGGAAATAACTTTCCAAATACTATGATGGGGTGCATGAAGATAATTGATAGTGGCTGCAGGAAGCAAAACTCAAATCTAGACCTGTGAGTTTAGTTTCGGCCCAACCTAATCGTAATCCACTATTGCATTGAGTACTTTGAGGTTTTTGCTTCCTGCGCCCTAATATTGTATTGGGGCTTATCCATATTTTAATTTAAATCTAGATACATTTTAATGGCAAATAACATTGAGAAGGAGATCCCTTAGAGTAGAAAAAGGTATACAACTCAAATATATTATTAAAGCTTTTACTTTCATCAAGTTTAGACAACGGGTGATGGATTCCACGTGATAGCGATCCATGCAATGGGTGGGGTAGGAAAAACAACACTCGCTATAACAATGTATAATTTGATTGCTGTCAGTTTTAATGGTTCCTGTTTTCTTCAAAATGCGAGAGAGAAATCAAACAAACATAAGTTGAACATCTCCAAAACATCCTTCGTTCAAAAATACTTGTAGAGAAAGACATCAACTTAGAAAGTGAACCTGAAGAACTTTCAATGATACAATAAAGTTTGCATTGAAATAAGGTTCTCTTGATTTTGATGGTTGACAAGTGCGAGCAATTACAGGCACTGGCTGGAAGCCCTCACTTGAGATACATACTCGCTTGCATCTCATCATGTCAAAAGACCATATAAGATCAAGACATTGAATAAAGATGATTACGGGAACCTAAAGATATAATTCAAGATTCATTAGTAAATTTTTTGCAACCTCAAAGAATTATTTTTTTTTCCTCAAAATTTCTATTATTAATAAACTCACAATTTTTTTTATTTATGAATATGTATAAACTAACTACATTACTAATTTTCCCTAATCATATTAAACTACTTTAATCTTAAACTATTTTTTTAGAATAATGAAGACACTAACCCAATTTCATATATCATGATTAAACAAATTATTTTATATATCTTAGTATATTTATAAGTAACCAGTTTGTTTCGCAATCTTATAAATCATTCTTATACAAAATAATACATACATATGTTTATGCATACATTGACACATAACTAACAAAAATAAATGGTTGTGACTAACAATTTATTTATAACCTTGAACTACCTTTTTAGAATTATAAAGACATCAACCCAAACTCAACACAAGAACACAAGAGACGTACTTAGAAACTCCTTCGGTCTCTTTCATCCTCATGTTTTCAAGTTCGACTCTAAGAGTTTGAAGTCTGACTTGTTTAACACGATTATTCCTTTTATAAGTCTTCTTCAATATAACCCATGTTTCTTTTAAAGATTTAGCATTTGCTATCTTGTCAAAGTTGGACTCATTGACAACTCGGTACAACACATACAAAGTTGTTTTGTCCTTCACTCATGTTGCTCTCAATATAGCAAGTTAGGCAATCGTCTGGTCTTCAATGTCTACTGGTTCTTGGTGTACATTCTCAACTACTTCACATACTTCTTCGGAACCAAGGAGGGCCTTCATCTGCATACTCTAGTTGTCATAGTTGACGCCTTTTAACAACTTAAGCAGGGGCATAATTCGCAAGGTTGGCCATCTCACTCAAACTTTCTAGCTCTCAAACATTGACTTTTTTTCTTAAGCACTTAGACACTTAAGCCTTTTAGCTCTAGTGCAATTCATTGACAAATAAGTCCTTTTGGATAAAACACTCTCTATATGGTGACTTGCTGAACTCTTTATTGACCTTTAGACATGGCCCTTCAACTGCATGCATTAAATAGAACTACCACCAAGACCACAACTAATGAACTATATTGCATGCCTTAATCATTACTAGAAACACTCCTAACATTTGCAATCTCGTAAAACATTTAATTCTGCCAACACTAATAAATGCAACTACCCATGACTTCTGGAAGAGGAACAAGACCAACATTGCATCCAATCCTTGTGATTGAAGACCACATATTAAAGATTGGGATATGCAGGAAAAAATATTGAAGTTGAAG
>Ga0214542_1010173_pt1 | contig 13925 bp, 9 predicted proteins | sample CNSS1metaG_FD_160096 | JGI IMG/M metagenome (GOLD analysis project Ga0214542, IMG submission 160096) | Root nodule microbial communities from cowpea collected in UCLA plant growth center, Los Angeles, California, USA - CNSS1 | ecosystem: Host-associated > Plants > Roots > Nodule | place: USA...
GTTCCACGTGGGTGGGCCTAGCAGGTAAAGGAGCAAATAAAATAAAACTAAACTACGTGTTTGTCCTTTAAAATATTACTATTGTTTTTTTACTTTTTAGAGGTTATTTTAGCTTTTTTTTTTTTTATTTCTTGTTCCAATTGTTTTATTTGTTGATTGCTTCTATGATTCTAAAATATAAAATATTTAGATAGTGTCTTCCACTCTAATGCATTAAATTTTATTTTCTTGTAGGTGCAAAAGCTTGACTCATTTATATATTAAAAACCTAACATATTGTTCAAACTACACAAATTTCTAATCATTGAGTTGATTTTGGTGGATAAATTTTATAATTGTTTAAAATGGTAAAATTACAAAATAATGAAACGAAGTATTCTTTTTATTTTTTTCACCAACTTAGCACATTTGGCTCTTTAGTTTGAGTCTTTTATAAAAATAAAATCAACAAAAACAGTTTATGAAAAAGACTTCAAAGTAAGAAACACAATAAATGTTTCATACCAAAGGAAAACATAAAATGTCTTCAACAAATAGGATAATATTTGGTTTTTGTTCTTGAAAAGTAAATTTTTTTTATCTCCCATCAAATAAAACTGTCAAATATGGTCTTTGTTCTCAAAAAAGAAAAAATCATCCCTTTCATCCTTAAGTCACATTTTTTTTTTTATAGACGATGAACAAAAGGATACGTTAATTTTTAAAAGAATTAAAAAAATATTTAAATTTCTTTATCCTAATCATCAATGATAATTTTAGTAAAAGATAAAATTTGATGTTAAAAATATAAAATGGTTCAATATGATATTAAATTTTAAATAGGGATTCATTAGTTGATTTGAAAATTGATATCAGAAGTCAATAAATATCTTTAGTATATAAGAAGGATTTGGATAATTGTGTAATTGCAACTTTTATCAGAAAAACTGTACCAAAACTTGTAGTTTTTATAAAAGAAAATTAGATGTTAAGTAATAATATTTTTTTTAATATTCGTAAATATAAACTTTGAAATATTAAACATGTGACATTTATCAATAAAATATATTTATTCATTGAATTTTTCATAATAGTAAAAAAGTAGTTACTAAAACAATTATTTATTGTAAAATCAATTACTTCAAAAATATATCATTCACCAGTGTCTTCCAAGATACTATTTCTATTAAACAAGTGAAATAAATAAGGAACAATACTTGTTTTTAGAAAAAATAAAATAATTTTTATTTCTTCAACTTTCATGATAAAAGAGTTTCTTTTTAATAGCTAAAGTGTTCATATTTTATAAAACAATTCTCTAACTATATGAGTATGTTATGAATACAAGTTTCTTGGTCTATCTATGTAAGAAAATCCAACACAGTATGAAGATTATTTTTCTCACGAAATCAACTTTTTTTTCTTTCTCTTAATTTTACGTTTTATCTATTAAATGGGAATATTCTTAGAATTAAACAAGCTATGTATTAATATTGCAGATAACTTTTACAAGTAGCTAGCGAATTTTGAAAATAATTTTAAAAATCACATTAACCCATGTATGTTAAAAAATTTCAAAATTAACATATAAACCGACGAAAACAAAATCTATATCAATTTTTTTAAAATAAATAATATGTAAAATAATAAAATACATAAAACAGATAAGGGAAAAATCAACAAACACCAACACTTTATAAGATGAAAAAACATCAATATGAAAGAAAAATCTACAAGAACTAATCGAGTAAAAGGGTACATCATAAACTCTCTTGAAGATTCAAAAGATCAAAAAAACATTATTCTCTTCACCAATAAGTGGACAACAAACGACGCCAAAGGGTACTTTAAATAAACAAGAGAAGGAACCTTAATATATGATATGAGTAATAAAACGTTTTCTTTTTCAAGGTAGCTTATCTGTACAGACTGGATAAACTGATTTTTTTTTTCTTCTTCACTCTCTGATGAATTCTTTTTTTTTTCTCATTAGAGGCACTCACAACTTTTGTCTTTTCACACTATTTTCTCTAGTAAAAAAACATAACATGATGCAAAGATAATATATTTTAAATTGCATAATAGACTCAAAGTCCATAAAAACTACCTAATTTTTATTTATTTTTTTCATTAAATTAGTGCGGACTAAATAAATTGGAGACCCATGTAACATCCCAATTTATACTACAACGATTTCAGTATAATAATATCTAAAATTTTATTATATATTATTTTTCATATACGATGTATTAAAATTATAACTAAAACTACATAATATAATATAATATAATATAATATAATATAATATAATATAATATAATATAATATAATATAATATAATATAATATATATATATATATATATATAGTTAATAAATAAAATAAAATAAGTTTAGTAAAAATAATAAGATACAGAATACTAGTATTGTAAAAATTAAATTCATACCATCAGAATGACAATAATATTATGGAATAATATAATTACAAGTATATTAACAAATACATATCCGATTAATATATATATATATATATATATATATATATATATATATATATATATTATAATATTATAAATATTATATAAAAATATATAATGTATATGTTTTTTTTTTAAATATGCATATAGATAAATTTATCGTTTGTATTGTAGGAAGTTAGCAGTTAGCAGATAAGAATTAAATTAATGAAATTCTTTTGATCGCAAATCTTTGGATAGAATCAAGTGTAATTAAGGAAAGAATATTTATCACTTACATGGTGCACCACAAAACAACGACAAAAAAAAAAATAGGGAGAAGATTAGATAAAAGGAGAAGGATCGGTAACCATAACAGAAAGGAAACATAAGGGTAAAAAGCAAAAGGAAATAAGAGTGAAACATGCTTTTATGCATATACTTTTTGATATTTGAGGTAAGGACAAGGGGATATTTATCATTTTTTTTTGTTTTTATTATTTTTATGTCTTTTTGATTATGTTTATATTTAACTTAAGTGAGATGTTTCTAACCTCATTCTAATTTATATTTAGTTCTTATGTTTATTTATTTATATTCAATCTCCTGTTGTACATTTATCCTATTTATTTAATTTATATTTACTCTCATTTATTTATTTATAATTACTTTCGATAACGTACTAATCCTCTCTAATTATTTATATTTACCTCCAATTACATACTGGTCCTTGGTCCTTCTCATTTATTTATATTTGTTTCCAGTTATGTATTGGTCTTATTTATTTGTTTATACAATTATATGATTTAATATCAAAATAAAATTTATTGATAAATAAAGATTTGATTATTATAGTTGGAGGTATAACCTTGAGAATGGAAATGAGTGGATATTACTCAAGATGAGATGTTTTTGGGATACTTTGTTGGTCATGATGAAACTCATTTATCCTGACTAGTCACTACAAAATTAATCAAAATATTTATAAAGTATGATAAAAATCCAATTTCATGAATTTGCAAGAGGTTTTATTTTGTTTTATTTTATTTTATTGAGATATGCTATATTTTTATGTGATATTTGTCTCACTTCCTTATTTGATGATTGTGTATAAAAAAAACAAAATCTTATAATCTCATCGTATATGGTTGCCGCTAAAATGTCCGACCCATTCTTTGTCGATATCGTAGCTGTCTTTCCAGGAAACGCATGGCAAACAAATGCAGTAAATAATTCGGTAACATTTCAAAGAACGAGAAATTCTACCATCACTTTCCTAAATGCTCCAAATGCACCGATTATCCTTGAAGGATAGATTGAAGTCACCTTCTATTTACCCCCAATAGTATAAGTGAACCCTATTCATAACCTTTTTTCCTCCACATGTTTGAAAGCCGGTATATGAGGGGGAAACTGTAAATAAATCATAATCCTTCATCTTCTAGTGTAGAAAATATAATATGTAACAAATGATGTAAATATAAGATGCATATAGGACTGTAAAATATATAAATAATATATGTATATATGAATATTTTAAGTATGTTATATGTTATTGTAGAATTATGTGTTAGAATTTTATAAGTGTAATATAGAAAATAATAGTAACAAAAAAAAAATTGATCGTCACAACCCACTTGACAAATCTCTCTCTCAATAATTAATTGGGGTTATAGTCAACCAATATGACTTTCTCCTTGTAAATAGCATATTTTCTTGCAGGTAAAATCTTTGTCATCATATCTGACCAATTCTCATGTATGAATTTTCTCTAATGAGAATTATTTCATCTGTAATGCTACTTGTATCTAAGGCTGGGCATATTTTACTAAACTATACTAAACTATAGTTAATTGTACTATATTAAACTAAAATATACTAAACTATTCATAATAATAATTGAATTGTATTATAAAATAGTTCAGTTTTAAGAAACTAAACTTATGTTAAGTTAACTAAGTTGACTATTGAATTATAGTAAATTGAAAGAGCAAACTACCTCAAATAAAATATTGGTATTAAGATAAGAACTTGACTTATGTATTTTGTGTCTTACGTTCTATTCTTTCTCTTTCATATTGAAATATTTATTTTATTTTGTCTTAATTTTTTTCTTTACTCTTTCTTTGAGAAAAATATAAAATATCTATAATTAATTTATTAAAAAAAATTATAAATTAATTCAAGATCTTATTTTATTTTGAATGATTTTTACAATGTAATGTTATTTTTATGTTATGATTTTACAAAAGTTATTTTAAAAATTAAATTTTGTGAGAGCTAACTTTTTATAATTTTTTATTTATATTCTTATATATTGAAATTAGTATAATAAATATAAATATTGGTACTAACGTATTTTTTATTTTAAAATCTTATGTAATATTATTTTTTAGTTTTAAAATATTTATTATGTGGCGTCAACTTTTTTAAAGAGAATTTATTTTAAAAAATTCTTAAAAAATATAAAAAGTTATTGATTCGTTGCTTCACGAAATATATTTTAAAACTTCATAAAATTTCTAGAACATTTTTCACACAAATATTAATTAATACAAATGTTAAAAAAAATATTAATTTTGAGAATTTTCTAAAATAAATCCTTTTAAAAAATTTGACACAGCATAATAAACATTGTAAAACTAAAAAGTAATATTACATAAGATTTTAAAATATAAAAAATAAGTTAATACCGATATTTATATTTATTATATTAATTACATTTTAAGTTACGGAAAACTTTAATATAAATAAAAAAATTATAAAAATGTTAATTGGTGTATTGAAGTATGATGCATATTTCAAGTATTATTTCCTAAGCACTTTCAAATTATAAACTTTAGATTATTATTGCGTAGTACAATCATATGTAATTAGTGCAATTCGATTCAAAATAGTGTAATTAAGTTCAAAAATAGTGCAATTCAGTTCAAAATCAATGCAATTCGGTTCAAAAATAGTACAATTCAGTTCAAAAATAGTGAAGTTTATTCAAAATCAGTGCAATTCGGTTCAAAAACGGTTCAAAAACAGTGTAGTTAAGTTAAAAATTAGTGCAGTTCAGTTCAAAAATAGTGCAGTTCATAAAACAGTTCAATTTATATCATAATGCAGTGCAGTGCAGTTCAGTCCAGTTTATTTTTAAGAATAACAGTTCAGTTCAATTCATCTGAACTGTTTTTCAGTTCAGTGCAGTTCATGCGAACAGTTTTTTAGTTCAATGCAGTTTTTGGTAGTACAATGCAGTTTGGTTTATTTTGCCCAGCCCTACTTGTATCCAATGATATCAGACTTCGATATGCTTTGACCTTTAATGAAAAGTTGAGTGCTTGTTGAGATGAATTGCACTTTGATTATCACAATACAAAATATATTTTTCTTATGATAATCCCAACTCCTGCGGGAATTTTTGCATCCATAAGTGCTCCTTAGCAACTTCTGAAAGATTCTGTCTTTGTAGAAGATAACACATTTTTGTAGTTTGGATTGTCATCATATAACCAGAAATATATTTTCTATAATCCACATCACCTGTCATGTCTGCATTTGTGTAACCATTCAGCACAAGCTCACCACTTCCAAAGCATGAACAAACTCTAGAAGTACTTTTGATATACCTAAGTATCCATTTCACAGCTTGTCAATGCTCTTTTCCAGGATTAGCAAGAAAACGACTAACGACACTAATAATATAAAAAATGTCTAGTCTTGTATGCACCATGACATATATCAAACTACTAACTGTAGATGAATATGAAATATTTTTTCATTTTCTCTTTCTCATACTCACTGGTAAGATACTGATTTAAACTCAATTTGAAGTGATCTACAAATAGAATGCTAACACACTTAAAAAATGTTGGACAATGAATAAAGATAAAGAATATCGTTTGTTCTGCTCTGTGTACACTAAGAAAGAATTGTCACTTTGAGAAAGAATTGTCACTTTGAGGTGACTCTCTGTTTCTTCAATTTCCCTCTACATTTTATTATTGTTGTTTTTATTTTAATTACTCATTTAAAAAATTAAATTTCTTAATTTAGGTAAGAAATTCATTCTGTATTTTGAAACACATGTTTTGTTCGTTTGATTGTTCTAAACATTTAAAAAAAAATAAGAATGTTTTCTTAATTATCATCCGTTGTTGTAAGATATTAGTTTGTGTACCACACTTTTATTACATTTTTTTTTAATTTACCGGACCAAACATTAATCATGTTGGTAGAGTATTAATGTTAATTATAATTAGTTGGGTAAATTTTACGCATAATACATGAATGCATGACAAATATAACCAAAAAGTGAATATATCAGATTTTTGTTTTCTCAGTTAAAACAGCTTAAATATGCTGGGTTAAAGAAACAGTACTTTTTACAATGATTGACAGTGACACTTGGCATTCAGGGGCAGACCATGTGAGAAACACATGGATTCAGCGTGTTCCATATGGTTGACTTGAATATACCATGAATCGTGAAAATTCATGGTTTCATTCTCATGTGATTTTTGTACAACTCATACAACTACATTTTCTTTTGCAAATTTCAAATTCAGGTGCCAAAATTCTTCAAATGCTACTATATTCTTTTCTATAAAATTTATCTCATATAACAAATAGTTTCATATATATATATATATATATATATATATATATATATATATATATATATATATGCTTATATGACTTCATCATGTCACATAACATCTATTAGAACAGATGATAAGTTAGTATCGTGACTAAAAAAATTAATTCCCTTATATGCGATTATTTTTATTTTCTTTGCAATAATAAATATTTAAAGTGATGAATCTAAAAATCGCCAATTAATTTATATTATTATTCTTATAACGACCTTTAAAATTTATTACTACACAATAACTATCACTTTTCTCTCAGCGGTACTTCCTCAATTTTTTGTGTGCCATAAAGTTGTTTTTCTAAAGTACTAGATAAATAATATAAATGAAATAGTTATGCGGTGTCTACTTTATATTAAAAAAACAGATAAAAATGAACGCAGAATTAGTAATATTGCCTCAAATTTTAAAGTTCAATGTCGAAAAGTATTTGAAAATTTATATTTGACATTCTTATTACATGTTGTTGGAAGTTTTACATTGATTGAATATTATAACATATTTTAAGGAAGTTTGTTATTTATTAAATTTATTATTTTACTTTTTATCGTATAATTAAATTTTACTTTTTTAAAAATTTGAAAAAATATATATCATTTGAAAATTTATATTTGACATTCCTAACGCACTCTTGGATTCACCATGTAGCTGTTTTCACCATCTAACGCACTCTTGGATTATTAGACGTTTTTCCTTTGTGCTTTGAGTTTCATGCACTCACTATTACACGATTTCATAATTAAAGAGATAAAATTTACATTTATAAAAAATAATAATATTCTACAAAGTTTGACATGTAGTAAAATTTGATCCAACAACAATAATAAAAAATAGTATCAATATGAATAATAATAAAGAAAAATTGATGTGATGAATTGTGAAGACGCCGAACATAACGTTGTCATCTTATGTGACTAAACTCCAAATGATAATTATTAAGGAAATTAGAAATACCTAAGAATAGTATTTTTCTTGAGTTGTGTCGGCATTTGGCCAATGAAAGATAAGCATGGCACAACGTTCAAAGTCACAAACCAAGAAGAAAATAAATCATGCGCACGTTTAGTGAAGTTTCTGAATGTTCATATGCATATTATTACACATAGATTCTTCTTGTCATGTATTATTGAAACTCCACATAATTATGTGCCACAAAACCTAAACATAATTATTATATCTAAACATAATTAGTTATAGTCTAACTCCACGAGGTTAGCGACAATTTGATTTTTGTCAGAATCAGAGTCAGGAAAAGAAGCTAATTTGGTTCTCCCATGGAACATAACAGCAATCTAGTTTTCAATTATTAATTCATGCTTTAACCTACTTTCAGTTTTGTATTATTCTCTCTCAAAAGAATAGTCCTAATCAATGGTACCAACATTAAAAACATTGTATTTGTATAAAGAGACAAGGTATGAGGATTTGAAGAAAATGCAGAAAGAAAAGAAGTGAAGAATATTAAGCACTATCATTCCAAGAGAGCGAATCATGTGCATCTGCATGGCTTTTTAAACTTTAAACTAAAAGCCAAACTTACCTAACACAAATGGTTAACAAAATTTTAAATCAAGAACTATAATTAAGCATCATAAACTCAATAAATTACAGTTTTAAAGACTAACTGATATTGAAAATTTGATGGTTTCAATGCACCCATATCATATCCATTGGCATGACATTGGGATCATTGTTGGATTAGCAATCTCTTTCCCATGTGCATGATAATGCTGCCAAAGAATCAGCATAGCTACAACATGCTCACTTGGTAGCACACATTCACCTTTATGAATTCAAATATTTTCCAATAATCAGGGTTGTGGAGGCACCATAGTTATATAATAATGCTTCTAAAAACATGTATTATATATGGTTGGAGTCGAGTATATTTATACATAATATAAAGATGCTAATTATATATACGCATTATATCATACATTATATCATGTCAGTGGTTGAGAAAATCTTTTCATCGGATTCCTCGTTACTATTTTTTATAACGGATAAAATGTTCTTTTATAACTATTTGTGATTTTTTATAACAGATAAAATGTTTTTTCAAAACTTTGGTCCAATTTAGTCTTTCATTTTTTTGAAATACGTGGATTTAGTTTTTATAATTAAATTTTTTTAAGTTTATTTGATGTTTCGTACGCATTTCAAGATTGTATTTATGTTGTTTATACTGTTTGACATATTTTTGCTTTAATATTAAGTCAAATACTAGTATGAAACACACTTAAAATGTCAAATAAACTTAACAAAATATGATTAAAAAGATTAAATTCACGTATTTTAAAAGATGAAAGACTAAATTGGTTCAAAATTTCGATATGGACTAATTTCAAAATTTACTGAAAATTAATGAATCAAAAACATATTTAACACTATAATATAATATATAAAAAAAGTCGATAGAATTTTATACTTCAAAATGTACAGTACTATTCGAAACGGATCGTTGGCTGTAGTTGAACATTTATCGTTCACAAAAAAAATAAAAATACTTAAATAAGATTTCAGAAATATGTTGGGTGTTGATTCTTGTTGTAAAATCTTATTTTGATCAGCACATCTTTTCGATATAATTAATGTAAATTCTTATTGGTTTTCTCACGATGAATGAGATTATTTACTTCACTTTTAAGATAAGATGGATGCTTTAGATAAGTTAGAACTATTATGAAGATAATAAGACAAACAACATAGTAATATAATTTAACATTTTTTTTTTGGGTGGTTGTGGTGTTGTCTTGTTCTTGTGATTCCAAAGCAAATTTATATTACCATGTTTAGACAATGACCAGTGCAGATTCATTCTATTCTGAATCTGGATATGAAGTTTGCAGTGAAAAAACACTGCATATTTATGAAGAAGACAAGGAATGCGTAATAGAGAGAGAGAGAGAGAGAGAGAGAAGAGAAAGAAAACAAAAAGGATATGAAAAAGTGTTTTGTGCAGGAGATTATGACTGAAACAGAGCATGTGCTTGATTAAGACATAAATGGGAATCTGCGCATGGATCACTGCTAAATTAATGAGCTTAATTAGTTTAATGTCGTCCATGGATTCAGATGAATCAGATTTCAAAAAGATTTCATTCATTACCATTACACATATTACAGCTGTCACTTTAACACTGAAATCAGTTCCTCGTGACAAATTTTCCCATCTCAAAATTCTGCATAATAAAAAAATCAGATCTATCTATTTTAAAAAACCATTATTGTAAAAAATTTTAAAACGAAAAAAAAAATTTAAACTCTTTCTTGTTATAAAAAAGTTATTGTTTAAATTTTGTAAATTTACTTAATTTCTTAAAATGATATCTTAAGAGTTTTTTCTCCAATTTTTGTTTTTTTCCATCTTCAAAATGATTACACAGTTGATTTATGTAGCGAGTATAATTGGCAGATTATTTTCAATAATATATATATATATATATATATATATATATATATATATATATATATATATATATAAAAAATAAAAATAATAATAAAAAATATTGAAAGTCCATATCGATTAGAGATAAAGTCAATTCATAATATATAGAGGTGCAAATCTCACCTTACAAATCGATTTAGTGGAGTCGAACTCGTTTATTTTTTAATCATGCCATTTTTTTTTTGAAAGATTAGTGATGTGTTTTACTGGAAACTAACAAATGAGATGAGGAATAAAATAATGATTGTTTATTTAATCATGGACAAAGAGAATATACATAATTACGATGAATATATATTTAGAAAAAAAAAATTAAATATTAAAAACGACGAATGAAATTAAAATTTTCGATCTTTATTTATTTTTATCATATTTTAAAATTAATTAAAAAATATGCTTTAAAATTATCAGTTATAGATAATATTACCAGATAAATGTGATTTAATAAGCTAATTTAGAAAAAAATAAATTTTGAATTAAATCTGTTAACTATCGACTAAGTTTGCAGTTGTAAGTTAGTTTATATAGTTCTTGTGGGACGTACTCTAAGAAGAATATTAGCTAATAATATACTCTTTAATATAGTTTTAATACATTAATTATTATTGGTTAAAATACATAAAGAATTATATGATAATAATTATATTAAAATTAAGATAAAAAGATTTCATAATCCCTGTATTATTCAATAAATAATAAAACGTGTGTTGCAAAAAATATATGAAACAGTGTGATGTTATATTTTTTATGAAATTGCAACGAACCTAGATAAGAAAGAAAAGTGAAACTAAGGCAGAATTATTATTATTATTATTATTATTTATATTCTTTTAATCAACCGTATTAATAAAAACGTGTTTAAATTTGAGTTCCAAAATTTCAAACCAACTTTTATCTTTCATTCAATATGCAGATATTTTTTTTTTGTCTATATTTTAAAATATAAAATTTACCCTTTGAAATATAATGATTTATTAAATTTTTAAAAATTAACCATTATTTTTATAAATTTTTTATAACACCGTTTATCTCTGTTTCTTTTTTTTTTCTTTATTTATCAACAGTTGTTCTCTTATCTTTTCTGATATATTTCATTTTATTTATAATAAATATAATTTTATTTGTATATTAACTTAATAACATTATATCATCATCATCTACTAATATAATATCATACAAATTTAAAAAATGTGTAGCGCCTGTATTTACGTTAGTTGTATTTAATAATTTTTCTTCTCGCAGGAACATAATTTATTTCAAATTTAAATTAAAACTATAACAAATTACTTTATTTTACCTCTAGTTGAATTTAATTCAACTCAACTTTATAACTCAAATTCATAGTCTCACAAAATAAGCGTAGTGTTGGTGGGCTAAGATTTCACAAATTTGAAAAACGTAAATTTAAGACGGGCCGCAACCAGCAACGTTGGAGATAAAAATGGGTCTTTCAGTTTCTTTCTTGTAATGGCTTATGTACTTTTTGCACCTCCTTTTGGGTATTTTATAAGAAACTTTTATTTATTTATTTCTTATACTCCTATTTTTTTTATTCTTCAGAACGGTTAAATATCTGCACTCACTTCAGCTATGTGGCTAATGTTTCATGGCTTAAATCATATTTTCCATAATTATTTTTTTGAAACACTATTTCTATTAATATTGTTTTTTTTAATATTTTAATATTTATTAAAATGAGCATAGTAAGATGAAAGGGGAAAGTTATACACTACAATAATTTTAATTCACATAAAAATATACCATTTTCACTCGGGTTCTCACAGTTAAAATTTCAAAATAATTGTACAAGACTAAAAATGAACACACATTTCTTTACTGTTTTCCTTCTTTCCAGGTTCCGGAAAACTTTATCATTTTTTTTTTCCTATTTTTCAATAATGGTATTCATCTTGGATGTTCTAATTTTGTCCTTCATTCTTCATTGTTCTTCTTGAATCTTTCACTGTTACAATCATTACGCCTGCTGTTCTTTGTCTTCTTCTTTTTCAATTGACGTTGATTTGAATTTTCGGAGTACACTTAAGGCATTTCCAGAATTTTCTTCACTGATAATAACTGGTATACATTTCAAAATTTTGTTAAATACATTTTAGATACATTCCAGATTGATTTTTACACATTTTGGCTGTATTCACGTCATAAGTCACAAGTTCAGATCGCATTGTTTTCCAGAACACATTTTTGTGATTGTTTTTCCAAAGTGAACACCAACGATGAACAAAACAAAATTGTGGACACCAATGATGTTTAACTTGTTCCTACTTTTTGCACTCCTTGATGTTGATCCATGCAATGACAAGTAGAAACCCTAAATATCCAGACACAAAGGAAAAAAAAAAACTAGATTAGAGTGACTCAATTTTTAACGATCCACATTGGTTGACTTTGACAGCATGATTACTTGCTAATCATGCCACATTATTAGAAAGTAAAGGACATTTCTAGAACGATGAGAGTTCGCATTCTTACTCTTGTTAAATTAAACCACGTCATTGCCATCATTTTCAGTCTTTCAAATATTTTATTAATTATGATGAATGAAGTAGAGTCTTGCACTAATTTGATTTTCAGTGATGACATCAACCATAATTTTTCTAAAGAAGTGCATGTGTTATCTTTATCATGAAATAAAATTTAAAAATGGAGCAATCTAGGAGATAGCAACTGATAGGTAACGGCGGTGGAATAAACACACTATCCGACAACACAATTTCAACCGTTGAACCCTCCGTTGCGGCGCCGCTCACCGGAATGAACCATATGTAATCAAAATTCTCCTCGTTCAATAAAATACACTATACCATGACCGTCACCGGAACTACATGATATATGTGTTACGTTCCCATTTCATCATTAATGATTATTACTATTACTAGTTAATGATGGTGGTGCTTGCGGTTACTTCGTTGGTACCCGCGAAACCCTTTCCACGGCGCGCGTTTCGCGTGTACAGGCGCAGAAGGCTCAAAATCAATTCCTCGCTTCCGCCTTCACCCGCTCCTTTCGAGAATCTCTTCCGCAGCTTAATCGCGCACTATCCCTCCGTGAATTCGCTGGATTTGATAACTCCCGCTCTTGGCTTCGCTTCCGGCGCCGCGCTCTTCTTCTCCTCGCGCGCCAAATCCATCGCCGGCGGTGGTCACCGTTCTTCCCTCTCCGACCTCGGCGAGTGGATCCTCTTCGCGGCCCCGACTCCGTTCAACCGCTTCGTGCTGCTGCGGTGCCCGTCGTTGGTGTTCGAGGGGAGCGACGCGACTGAGAGGCACTACGTGAGGGGGAGGATTGAGGTGCGGAAGGGGAGAGAGAGGGAGGGTTTGGTGGAGGAGCTGAGGTATCAGAGAGTGTGTGTGAGTGGTGCTGATGGAGGTGTGGTTTCGTTGGAT
>Ga0214542_1010176_pt1 | contig 13920 bp, 14 predicted proteins | sample CNSS1metaG_FD_160096 | JGI IMG/M metagenome (GOLD analysis project Ga0214542, IMG submission 160096) | Root nodule microbial communities from cowpea collected in UCLA plant growth center, Los Angeles, California, USA - CNSS1 | ecosystem: Host-associated > Plants > Roots > Nodule | place: USA...
CTGCCCGATGGATCTTGTAGGCTAAGATTGTTTCATCAATTCCATCTACTTTTGGGTCTAGCGTTTTGGCCATAGTGGCACAAGTGATGGCCCCTTTTATGTTTCCTTGTTTAAACTTTTCTTCTGCATTCCTTCGTGCAAACATTGCTAGAGAATCTACAAAATGCATTAACATGATGACTTGCAATATAGACTCACTATGAATGTGTTATTGTGAGAGTTGATTCATTTATTATGTTATGTGAATGATATATATAGATAAACCAATATGCAAATATAAATATTTATAGTATTTGAAAATATTATTACATATCTAGTAATATTTTAATACAATGTTAGTATATTATCTTATCAATTTTTTATTGGTAAACTAAATTTATATATATATATATATATATATATATATATATTTTTTCTATATTTTTTTTATATAAATAACTTACATATTTTGCTTATATCTTTTAGTTATCTTAAATCTACGTAATTATTAAAGAGAAAATTATATGATTCATGTATGCTTAATCTCAAAGAAAATAAAAGAATACAAAATATATTTACAATCAACATTATAAAAAAAGTAAAATAATATGTTACTTATATTATCTTATATTTATATTATTTGAAAAATATTATTAGATATCGAACAATATCTTAATACAATGTTAGTATATTATTTGATAAATTAAAAATTAAATTTATCTTTATTTTATATAGATGGGTTGCATATTTTATTTATATCTTTTAGGATTTTTTAGTTATCTTAAATCTACGTAAAAATTATATGATACATGTATATTTGATCTCAAACAAAATAAAAGAATACAAAATATATATATTCACAATCGAAGTCATAAAAAATAAATAAATGGCTGACTACGAAAAGAAAAAATATTATAAATGTACCTTATCCAACTAAACATTAAACAAAAATATATATTAAAATTAAAATACTGAAAATGCTTATTAAAATAAAAACTTTATGCATACCTATTTATATATAAAATGACATCATAATAACAAAATATTTGTTAATAAATTTTTTTGGCATATCATCTATTAAGAAATAATATTCTTGTTTTGATAAATATCTTTCCATGTGAATAAAATAAGATTAAATTTATTGAAACACCAACAAAAATGTAACTAATCCTACTTAACCAAATAACCAAATAATGACAAATCTGTGTGAAAGATTAAACCGGTATAAATAAACATCTTTCCACTCTCATTCTATCTATCTTTTAATATATATATATATATATATATATATATATATATATATATATATATATATATATATATATATATATATATATCTACATATATTTTTTTTTTTAATAACTAAATACAACAATAACTCCTAATTATATATCATAATTAAAAATTCTCATATTATATTATACGAAAGTTTTTTTTTTAAAATTTGTTAAAAATATTTACAAGAAAAGAAGGTTGGGTTGGATGGTAAGAAAGGGAAAAATGTCTCATTAAATTGAACATTTTGTGACACACACATTTCTTTGTTGTTGATGTCAAAAATGACATAACCTGGAGTTCCTATTTGAAAATCCAAAAAATTCCCACGTTTAGAGTTTGCATCAAATTTTTTACGTCAAGAATTTGTGGATGCATAACAAACACGACCAAAATTTGTAATCATGAAAAAATCAGGAGGTTCTTAGATATAATAATTCCAAAGAAATTTTATTTTTAATAACAAGAGAAGGAATACGATTTATTAGATATACTGCATGTTTAATAGCATAAGACAAAAAATGTTTTGGAAAATTAGATTGAAACATGAGGGCCCTAGCCACATTAAGGATATGTTGATGTTTTCTTTCAACACATCTATTTTGTTGATGAGTATAAACATAACATGTTTGATATAAAATTCCGTTTGATGAAAAATAGTCTGTTAGCATAAATTTTGACCCAATGAATACACTTGATGGTGGTTTGAAATTGATTTTCAATCAAAGTTACAAAATTTCGGATGTGCATTCGGATCTCCCTTGTGATTTTAACAAAACGACCCATGTCTAGCGACTAAATTCGTCAACAATAGCTAAGAAATATTTACAGTCATTAATAGAGAGTTTAGAAAAAGGTCCACAAATATCCTAAATCAAAGCATTTGCAAGATCTATTAATACTGGGAGAATATGACAAATGTTTATGTTTAGCTAAATGAAAAATATCACAATTGTCATCAACTATCTTAGAAATGAAAGGAAATTTTATATGCAAAATATTAAGCTACTTTTCGAAAAGGAGTCCTAATCTATAGTGCCAAAGGTTAATAGGAGGGGTGGTGAAATTATTGATGGAGGAGACTTTAGGATGTGTCAGACTCATTTGATAGATGATTTCCAAGTGATAAAGGCCTTGTTTTAATTTACCCAAACTAATCATCTTCAATGTTCCCATATCATGTATGTAACAATTGACACCAAAAAAAGGTTAGAAAATAATTTAGACAAGAAATGAGTTCGGAATTGATAGTGAATTAGAATTAGAAACATAAAGGACATCATGAAGAATAAATTCAGGGGAGCATTGAATTGAACCAGAGAAGTGTGAAAAAAAAAATTCCATTTGATAATTTTATTTGGACAGGTTTGATTTTAGAGTAATGAAGAAATAGGTTTAAAGAGGAGGCAATGTGATCAGTTGTCCCATAATCAATAATCCATGAAATGTTGTGTGGTGAGTCAGTGCTAGGGACCGTGTCTATGTTGGACAAAAAATGATAATTATGTGGTTGTGTGAATGAGATGGTGCAACAAACTAACAAAGTACCAAACTTAGAGTTAGAAAAATGTAGTAGGCCTTTTGGAGTGACTTGAGTGAGGTTGGCCAATGATGGTTAGGCAAAGCTTTGACCATTAGTATCAAGAAGTTGTGACTACAAGAGGTTAATTAGGATTTGATATTGGGCCTGGGTCAAGTGAAATCCAAAACCATTGGAGGAAGATCCCTCAACGGAACTGTTGAAGCCATGGTTACTGACCTCTTGAGTTGCATTGTTGACAAAGACGGTACCATCACATGGATTAAAGCGAGGATGACTTAGGTATCGTGGATGACCCAGTGGATAGTCGTGTTTAGCATAACATGTCTCAACGGTGTGACCATTGTGGTGGCAGTATGCACAATTCTTGTTGGAAGTATTACGCATATGATTTCCTATAGACACACCGAAAGGCCACCACCGCCACCACTGTGTCCCTTTCCAGAAGACATGGACTTGGAATTGATAAAAATATTTGGTTCTTCTGCGACAGGAGGAATAGAGTGTTTACACTCTTGTTGCACAACCATGGAGAACATGCGAGAAATTGGAAGCAAGTGTCCATGAATAAGATTTGGGAATGAACGTTAGAAAACCCTTCCTCCAACCCTTTGAGAAAACGGATAACAAAGTCCTATTGGTGATATGTCTTGGTAGCACATTCAAGGAAAAGGCGATAATTATCAAGTTTCTCCTAAAGAGATTTGAAGGATGTGTAGTATTTGAAGACAGAATGTGAGCCTTGCTTTAGGCCATATATTATTTCTTCGAGCTCTACAATACGAAGAAGGTTACTCTAAGAAAAAATATCTCTAATATCATTCCTTATGGCAGTATCATTCTTGAAAAAGATGACACTTTAAGCAATGGGTTGAGATAAAGAGTTAAGGAGCTAAAACACTACAAAAATTTTATATATTAGCTACGTAACATTTCTTAGTTGATCCATAGCTAATCTGTAGCTAAAATTTTTTGCGATAGATTACCTATCAAATTGCTAGGGAATTTTTCGTACCTAAATACAGGTAGCTAATTAGATAGGGAAAAATTCGTAGCTAATCTATAGCTAATTCATAATTAATCCCTCTCTATTCCCTCTCTAATTGAAATGAATTTTTTTTAAAATTTTTAGCTAGTTCGTAGTTAATTCATAGCTAATCCCTCTCTATTCCATCTTTAATTGAAGTGAAAAAGTTTTAAAATTTCTAGCTAATTCGTAGCTAATCTGTCGCAATTCTGTTGTCGCTAATCCATAGCTAATCTGTTGCAATTCTATTGTCGCTAATCTGTAGCTAATATGTTGCAATTCTGTTGTCGCTAATCTGTAGCTAATCTGTCGAAATTTTGTTCTCGCTAATCGGTAGCTAATCTGTCACAATTTTTTCCCGCTAATCCATAGCTAATCTGTCGCAATTCTTTTCTCGCTAATCCATAGCTAATCTGTAACTAATTTGTTGCAATTTTTTCTCGCTAATCCGTTGCTAATTTTTCGCAATTCTTTTATCACTAATTTGTATCGCAATTGTTTAGTTAATTTATTGTAATTCTATTAATCTCCTACAAATATTATATTGTTAATTGCAATTACTTAATTGTTATTCACTATCTATTATGAGTCATGTCCATAAACATATGCCTATAATAAAAAAAGAAGACAAAAAATAAATTATTCACAAAAAGTGTCTAAATACCTCCAATATTTGCAATACCTATTTAAAAAAGATAGATAATCAATCCTACAATGATCAAAGTATATTCATCCAACAGTACAAAACAACATAAAAGTTTCCACCAATTATAATAGTTTTAGGACACAAAAGCATTGGAGGGTATCAACAAAAAGTAATGCATTAACACAATTAAAAGACAAACAAAGTTTTGGGTTCTTTGAGACATGTCTTCATTCTTGTTTCTTCAAAGCAGACAACAATTCTATCTTAAAAGATTGCTTTTGCTCTTGCATCTGTTGTTTCATAAATGCTTGCATTTCTGCTTGTGCCTTCATTTGTGCTTGCATATCAGTCTGTGCTTGTAACTGTGTTTTCACCTGCTCTTGCAAATTAGATATTTGTGTAGTCAATGTAGAGATTTCTTCAGCTGTTGGATTTAGATTTTAGGAAGAGGGACCTTCAGTTGTTGAGGATGAAACATGTGGACCAATGTCAAGATCCAAACTATGACCAATTCCATAGATTCTACCTTTCCTATTTTTACCGCCTGTTTTTATCCAAACACTAAAGTCAACTATAGGATGCTTTGATGTGTCTTCCCCATATTTTTCAGTCATAGCATTTTCATATGATTCCTACATCAAATCAATATGTTAGCATTATTATAAATAAGTAGTTTAACATTTATAAAATAAACACATTCTTACAATGAAGCTTTTTGCTTTGTTGGACTCATATTGACCATCTTTTCTTTTGTGAACTTTGTTGTGTAATTCACTATAAGAAATTGGGTGTTTGTATTCTTCTTCCTGTAAAAAAAATATGCAATTTATGTATAAAAACTCATTACTTTCCTTAATAACAGTAAAAAGGACATATTCATCTTACTTTCTACCACGTTAGTGTGGAAGTTGGTTTATATCAAACATGTACAATATAACTCCAACTCTCCATATCATATCTCCTTTCAAAAAGTTATTAGCTAACCAATTCCAAAATATTTGTTTCTTTCTATCAAGTGACCAACTCATTTCTATCTTATAGACAATTGCTATCTGATATTGCATTTTGAATGCGACAAATTACAATGCATTATATTTGACTTATAAATTCAAATGTGAAAAGTAAGAATACCATTTTTTCAAGTGTTGTCCAAAGCTTCATGATCCTACTGTGTGAATCAGGGCATCAGGCTTGGCAGCCCTATTGCTCTTACCTGCAGTAGACTTTTTTTTTCATTCTTCTATTGCCCATATATCTACTAATCCATCCCACATCTCAGTCCTAATACCTCTTGGTCCAACCTTTTAAGTATTGAATATTGTCTGAAGTTTTCCATTCTTTCGCCTTTTCCTTGCCTTAGATAAAGAGTCAGAATATCGATTCATGCATATTAAATTCCAAACCTTTCTTGTCATACAACGATCATAAGTTGATGAAAAATGATATTTCTCCTACATCAATATAAATTCATTAAATTAATTTATAATACTTCTCTTTCAACACGGTCTTGGACAACAGACGCACCATCTGTCCACCTTTCTTCACCATGAAGGGTCCAATTTGTGTACCCATCCATAAATCCATGCTGATACAAGTGCTTTTCCACATTATATGATATATCCCAAGAAGGATTCCTACATTTTCCACATGGACAAGGAATGCGCCCTGTTACATCAGCAAATTTTAGATCTCTTTTAGCTACTTCAATGAAGTCATCAACGCCATTTCTAAATTCCTCAGTTATACTACCAAATTGATCTTTTCTTCGCAACATCCATCCTTTATCAGGTCTCATTGTCCTTGTAGATAGTTTAAACATTGGTAAACATTATGCTTTTAAGAAATTTGTACTTGAAAAGAATGGATTGACACTAATTGAAGACATAATTAAAATTAAGAACAAAAATTAGTTAAAATAAAGTAAATATAAGTAAACACTAATTGAAGCAAGATATTATATCTGCCATATTTATTTTTGCTTAATAAAAGCAACCAGAATTTGAGCAATATTATAGTGTTGGTACTCATAAGATATGCAATCCTAGTATAGTGCAACCCTAGTAAACTTTTGAAGACTTCTCAATAAATTCAGAGGTTAAGTAGGAAAAGAACGATGCTTGAAGAACAAAAAATTTAGTTTACTCTATAAATTGGACAAAATTTGAGGTAGAGGATAAGCAATTTACTCACTTAATTAAATCCACTTTTTGTCATTCAATTAAGTAGCAGGCTATTCATACATATTCAACTCACAAGCAATTCAACCCAAATCCATCAATTCTCCATTCCAAATGGTTTACATGCTAGTTTTGGAAAAATTTAAAGACATTAAGAAAGAAGGACAAATGATATTTTCATTATTTGAATCATTAGTAAAATCATCATCATTACTGCATAGTTATTTTTGTTTGTATTAAACTGAACACTGCTTTCTAATTAAAATTAAACAGCATGGAAAAGTATTTTGTTAAGAAAAATTGAACAGTGGTGAAGTTGGACCAATGTGTAGTTTTAATGTTAAATAAAATATTCCACTTTCACCGTGTTCATGTAATTGTCCAACAGTCCAAAGGTGTAACATCCCGTCCGGATATTACGAATTTAATTAAATAAAATAAATAATACATCAGCATCATTTATGTAAAGACTCATTTATTAATAACACCTCATTTCCCAAAACACGGGAAAAGTAAAACTTCATTAAAATCATTAATAAGTCCATACATACAAAAATGTGAGTTTAGTCAAATAGGTCATGAGCCTTTACATCATATGTTAAAATAGAGTGACAAAACATGAATATAAAAATCCCCATAATCAGCCCCTCTCTGCAGCTAAGCCTCACCAGCTCCACCTGCATCATCACCTGCTCACGTGTACCGCGTACATGATCATCGCCAAACACAAGCAGATAGGGTGGCTAACAGTTAAAACATACAAAACATATATCACATATACATATACATGTTAACCAGTACAAATAGTATAACCACAACACAATTCTTCTTTATACTACATGGCCACAACCATTTCAAGTATCTTTTCTCTTCCCACAGAATCTGACTCTATTTCCATCACATGGCCACCACCATGTGCACCGATGCACTTAATGGAAGTCACGTTACCTTCCCTCCACATGGCCACCACCATGCAAAATAAGTACATCAGCCGCTTGAGTTCTTCTCATGGCCACAACCATGTAAGTAGTGTTCTATATCTTCTAATGAGTATCTCCAGGTGCCTTGCTGCCACACCTATCGGCCACAATCGATAGAGCACGTGCGGAAACCATGCTACGGATCACACACCATAACGTTAGGTGGAGTTCCCCGTAACGTCCCAGGACTACCAAACTCGTCAGCAACCACTGAGGAGGGCAATCCATCTGGACCCATCCGTACTGGCCACAACCAGCACACTCATACCGGTACACTCGCCAACCCGAGCCACAACTCAAAATTCCTCGTGTTCATCCGCTACCCCGAGCCACAACTCAAGGGAAGTCATTCTGGGCTACAACCCAAAGAATGCCACATGATTAACCCCTATCCTGAGCCACAACTCAAGGATACGTTCCAGGCCACAACCCATGGAACACCAACAAGCCCACCATCAAGATTACTTTAGAAGCCTTATAGACCACTCATTACGATTTTCGTCAATACAACAATAACTCAGCCTTGAACGCTCAATAACACCTTTACTCACTTAAGCCAAAAGCCTTTGTTCCTCCAATCCAGTCAATCTCGCTTAAGCAGATCCACTAGCTTGGGCGAGCCTTTAGAAGCTCTGCAAAATACGTACTCTCGCTTAAGCGAGCTCACCCTCGCTTGGGCGAGACCCTCGCTTGGGCGAGACCCTCGCTCGCCCAGAATCATAATTCATCTCGTCAAAGCAACGAGTCCTACCAAATAGCACAAGTCACACTCAAAATCTCGCCTAGGCGAGAGACTTTCGCCTGAGCGAAACGTCCCCAATATCACCCTTTAACATGCGTGTATCCTCGCCTGAGCGAGACACGCTCGCCTAAGCGAGATGACGTGTCGCTCAGGACCAGACCCCCTCGCCTGCGCGAGATGATCGCATAACACAAGGTTTACCCCTCTGCCACTCTCGCCTGAGCGAGAAATGCAGACCCCAAATCTGTTCACGCACGCACACTAGCAACCATGCCCAATTTCACACTCCAAAACATACCAGAACAGTGTACACATATTGCAACAACACATGGGCATAATTCTTGACTCTAAAAGGTTCACAACTTTCCAATTTAACACAATTTTCATCCTAGCCCGTGCATAAACCCATTATATTTAGAAACTTAGGTCACATTTTCAATAAAACAGTACCAAACTCATAAACACCCAATCTCACCCCTTACAGCACGAATTCATGGTACAAAACATATCAGAATCACAAGCATACAATAGTTTAAACGAAAATTCGGGTTCAGCTCCCCTAACCTGAAAATCCCTTGCTTAACTTGTGAAATTGGGGAATTTCCTTTGATCACCAAAGCTTGCCTTAATTCACCACTTCAATTACCCTCAATACTTCACTCCTAACTCTCCTTTCACTCCAATTTTCTTCCAAAAATGGGAATTGGCTTTTATTTCTATTCAAGGCCCATCACTTAATAGTTTTTTAGCCCCTCCTTCTGCTAAGAAGGTCTCTCTCATCTATTCATATTCAGCCACACAACCTTTTAGCAAAAAGGAAGTTAAATTTGAGTCCACCCAGGTTCGAACCCACACCATGCCAAAGTTAAATCAACTGTAAACCATCAAGCCAACCCATGTTTCTTGCTAACACATACAATTGAAGCATTATCTCATACTGAGTGTGGCCCAACATATTATTAAACTGTAATAACAAAATACACATAATTGGCATACATAGGACTCAAACTCAAGTCCTCTCACACAATCAAAGTACTCTCAACCACATGAGCTAGCACTTTTCCACGTCATACATAAAAGAAATTAATGTCATAAATGCACTAGCCTCCCGCATTTATTATTTAATTATTTATTTAATTAATTAAATTTCGCTGGTCTTACATTACCCCCACCTTTAAAATTTTTCATCCTTGAAAAAAAAGAGAACTTACCAGCGAAAAGATGAAGATAAGTCCTCCCCATGACATCCTCCATCTCCCATGTCATTTCCTGAGTTGCCTCATCCCAGAGCACTTTCACCGTTCTGATCTCCTTCCCTCTGAGCTGCTTCACTTGAGAATCCAAGATTCTCACCGGTCCAACTCGCATAATCAAATCCTCACGCACCTGTACATCATCCTGCTCCAGCACATGACTAGGATCAGCCACGTACTTCCTCAGCTGTGAAACATGGAAGACGTTGTGCATATTTGCCAAGTGTGGTGGCAAGGCGATCTCGTACGCGGCTGGTCTGATTCTTCTCGTAATCTGATACGGGCCAATGAACCGAGGAGTCAACTTCCTCGATTTTAGAGCTCTCCCAATACCTGTTGTAGGTGTAACCCTAAGGAACACATGGTCACCAACCTCGAACTCGAGTGGCCTCCTTCTCTTGTCGGCGTAAGATTTCTACCGACTCTGGGTTGCTCGCATCCGATCTTGTATCACTCTTACCCTCTCGGTAGTCTGTTGTAGGAACTCTGGCCCGAGCACCACAGATTCTCCATCCTGCTGCCAACACAACGGAGTTCTACATCTCCTACCATACAATGCCTCATATGGTGCCATCCCAATGCTGGAATGGTAGCTATTATTGTACGTGAACTCCACCAAGGGCAACATATCACTCCACGTACCCAGGTGATCCAACACACAAGTCCTTAGTAGATCCTCCAGTGACTGTATGGTTCTCTCAGATTGTTCATCAGTCTGAGGGTGATATGCCGAGCTCATTCCCAGCTGCATGCCTAAGGTATTCTGCAAAGACTGCCAAAACCTGGAAGTGAACCTCGGATCCCTATCCGACACAATATTTGCTAGCACATCGTGAAGTCTAACGATCTCCCTGACATATAACTCTGCCAGCTTATCCAATGACATCTTTTGATTGATTGGCAGGAAATGAGCACACTTCGTCAATCTGTCTACGATAACCCAGATCGAGTCATGTCCTCTCACAGACCGTGGCAAGTGCGTGACAAAATCCATGGAAATGTTGTCCCACTTCCACTGGAGAATGTCAAGAGGCTCCAACGTACCACCCGGCCTCTGGTGCTCAATTTTTGCCTTCTGGCATACTAAACAAGAGGCAACATAGACGGCCACATCAGTCTTCATACCCGTCCACCAGAAGGTCGCTTTCAAGTCCTTATACATCTTAGTCATACCTGGATGTATGCTAAGACGACTTTTATGTCCTTCATCTAAGAGCATCTTCCTCAAAAGTCGACTGTGAGGTACACACACCCTCTCTCTAAATCTCAGGATACCATCTCTTCCCATCCTGAAGTCTTTTCTCTTATCGGTGCCTAACTCACTCACAATCTGCTGCAGTTCTTGATCTTTACCTTGTTCCTCCCTGACCTCATTCAAGAACTCATTGGTGATTTGCAACATACTGCACCGTATGTGATCAACACCTGTGTATAGATTCAAGTTCATGTCCCGCAGTTTCTCTATAAGCTTCAACTCCTTCATCATCATAGCAGACATATGAACTCTCTTCCGACTCAGAGCATCAGCAACTACATTGGCTTTACCTGGATGGTATAAAAGCTCAAAATCGTAATCTTTTAAGTACTCCATCCAACGCCTCTGTCTCATATTTAGCTCTTTCTGATCAAATAAGTGCTTCAAACTTTTATGATCATTGAACACTTAAAACTGCGAACCATACAAGTAATGCCTCCATGTCTTGAGAGTAAAAACTACCGCAGCCAACTCCAAATCATGCGTAGGGTAGTTCTTTTCGTGTACCTTCAGCTTGCGAGATGCATAAGCAACAAGTCGTTTCTTCTGCATGAACACACATCCCAAACCTTGGTATGAAGCATCGTAGTACACCTCAAACATCTTGGCTATATCTGGGATAGCTAAGATTGGTGCAGTGGTCAATCTTCTCTTCATATCCTCAAAACAAACCTCGCACTCGTCTGTCCAAGAAAAGGGCTGGTCCTTCCTGGTGAGTTGAGTCAATGGACTCACCATCTTGGAGAACCCTTCCACAAAACGCCTGTAATACCCTGCTAGGCCCAAGAAGCTTCTCACCTAAGTCACAGTTTGCGACCTTTCCCACTTCAACACCGTGTCAATCTTTGCTGGGTCCACCGAGATTCCTTGGGCTGAGATTACATGGCCCAAGAATTGCACCTCATCAAGCCAAAACTCACACTTCGATAACTTCCCATAAAGCTTATGCTCTCTGAGCACCTCCAAGACCACTCGCAGATGATCTGCGTGTTCTTCTTTACTCTCAGAATATATCAGTATGTCGTCAATGAATACAACAACAAACTGATCTAGATACGGCCGAAATATCCTATTCATGTAGTCCATGAATATAGCAGGCGCATTCGTCACCCCAAACGGCATCACCACATACTCATAGTGGCCGTAGCGATACCTAAATGCAGTCTTCTGCGCATCCTCTAGTTTGACTAAGATCTGATGATATCCAGACCTCAAGTCAATTTTTGAGAACACAGCCGCTCCCCGTAACTGGTCCAGCAGATCATCAATCCTCAGCAGTGGGTATTTATTCTTGATCGTTAACTTATTCAGCTGTCGGTAGTCAACACACAGCCTGGAACTGCCATCCTTCTTTTTCACAAGTAATATCGGTGCCCCCCATGGCGAGGCACTCGGCCGGATAAAGTTCTTCTCAAGCAGATCCTCAATCTGCTTCTTCAACTCTGCCAACTCAGCTGGTGCCATCCGATATGGTGCCATAGATATTGGGTCAGCCCCAGGGATGAGTTCAATGGTGAAATCCACATCCCTACTTGGTGGCAACTTAGGGATTTCGTTAGGGAAGACATCTGCGTATTCATCAACCACAGGAATCAAACTAATCTTCTCTACAGTACTCTTCTTCTCCGTCTGAGCTACTATCATAAAACATGTAGCCCCTGCCTCAATCTCTTTCTCTGCCTAATTGGATGATATCAATTCCAGTCCTTCTACATCTGGGAACACCAGCCTGCGTTGCCCACAATCAATCACCACATGGTTGCTGGCCAACCAATCCATACCAAGAATCATATCTAACCTCTCCATTGGTAAGCAAATGAGATTGACCTTGAACCTGCGGCTTGCCACCTCTATAGGGAATCCCACACAAACAAACGTGGTGGATACCTCTCCAGACGCTAGTGTCGCAACTATCAATTCAAACGCCAACTCTCGCATCACTAGACCGAGCCTCCTCACACATTCATTTGATACGAATGAATGGGTAGCTCCTGAGTCGTACAACACAACAACCTCATGGTCAAATAACAAGCAAGTGGTATGTACTAAGTTACCTGACTGGGGGCGTCCTCGGTAGTCGTCAAGGCAAAAACACGACCAGGGGCTCTAGGTCGATCCCTTACTGGTTTCTTCGCCGGTGTACCTCCAGCTGGTTTCTTATTCGGGCAGTGTCGTGCAAAATTGCCCGTCTGATCACAAACATAGCACTTGCTAGTGCTACCACCACCACCACCATTGGAACTGCCTGAAGGTTTTGGACAATCCCTCCGATAATGCTCCCCACCACAGTTGTAGCACTGTAGTTTCCTAGTCGAGCTCTGTGGCCTATCATACGGCTTCTTCTGCTGCCGTGAATCAGAGGTAGTCTTCTGTGGTCGAGCCCCTTTGTTGGGCCCCATCTCCGGTTGCTCTACAGCCTTGGCCTACTCCACCAAAACTGGGAACTCCCTGATCCGAAGAGGTACAATAAAGCGGCGGAGCTCGTGTTTCAGCCCGCCCTCATATTTCTGGCATCTCCACTCCTCGGTAACAATAAGTGTGTAGAACCTGGCCAAATACTCGAATTTGTTTGTGTAAGCCTGCATGTTCAGGTTCCCCTGTTGGAACGTGAGGAATTCTGCCTCCCTCTCATGCCTGGCACTAGCTGGAAAATATTTCTCCAGAAATCTCTCCTTGAAGGAAGTCCATGTAACCTCCTCCCCCCGGGTCTGCATGAGCTGCTGCATATAATTGTTCACATTAAACAGCTTTGGTTAAGACTTCATACTAAAGGTTAGATAACAAACAATGATCAAAATGATCTCACAAGCACACACACGGTAGCTCACTTGTAACATCCCTAGGGAATATTACTTAAAAATAAATAATAAAAGAAAGTAATTATATTCGTAGTCGTCTCGATAAAAATCCCAACGCGGGAAAATTTCAATTTATTAAGATAGCGCGCCAAAACTCATAATTGAATCCATAAAAGGTTACAAGTTACCAAAATTTGTATTTAAAACATAAATTACAATTTAGCAAAACCCTAGCACTATTCCCATGC
>Ga0214542_1010178_pt1 | contig 13916 bp, 12 predicted proteins | sample CNSS1metaG_FD_160096 | JGI IMG/M metagenome (GOLD analysis project Ga0214542, IMG submission 160096) | Root nodule microbial communities from cowpea collected in UCLA plant growth center, Los Angeles, California, USA - CNSS1 | ecosystem: Host-associated > Plants > Roots > Nodule | place: USA...
ATTAATTATTTAGAAAGGTTTTCATATTTATATTAAAAGAAATAGCTGAAATTTTTAGTTTTTATTTAATTATTGATGAGTTTAAAAATCTGAAAAAACAATACTTTAGATATGTGTGATTTGTTTTGTAGTTACGGTTATATTAAATTATGTATTAATTTTTATTGTATAGTGATAATAATTAAAAATATAAATTGAGTACATTTTTTGGCTCCTCCAATATTATTGGGCAAGATCCGCCACTGGTTGTGAGACTTCCAACACACCCTCTCACGTCGAGGTATATTCATCTCATGCGTGAGACTAAAAATTAGTGGGTGATTTGTTAGCGGTCCGATAGTGGGTGGAACAGAATTTCCAAGAAATCTCGCTAGGATAGCTCTAACCTAGCTCTGATATCATGTTTAGAAGTGGACTTTAAGCCTAACTCAACCCAGTCAAGAGCAAGGCAATAAAAGAAAGAATAAAAGAGAGAAAAATAGACATAGAGAATTTAACGTGGTTCGGCGTACAATGTGTATGCCTACGACCACGACTACACTAGGAAGTATTTTTATCTCCCCCTCAAGGGTGAGTCCATTCAACCACATTGGTACACTCCCCCTCCAGCGGAAGCATTCCCAACCACGAGTACTCTTTTTCTACCCTTTTACGTACCGCCGTTCGTTTCTTAATGGGACACACTTACCTAGAACCCTTGTCAAGAAGACTTTCGATACTAGGACCATACTGCACTCCTTTGAGCCGGTTTTAACCATAAGCTCTGATACCATTTATTTTGAAAAACCTTCTTTCCTTCTGGAAGCTTGGTTAAAGACCATGTCTTATTCTTCTGAAGAGACTTTATCTCATCTTCCATTGCTAGCTCCCACTTAATAGATTTATCTCCCTGCATAGCCTTAGTAAAATGCTCTGGCTCACCAGCATCAATCAATAACAAGTAATGTAATGAAGGAGAATACCTTTGTGGTGCTACAATTGTTCTGCTAGACCTTCTAGTCGGTAATTCAGGAGTTACCAACTCTACTATTTGTTCAAGTTCTGACCCAGACTCTAAGTCAAGCTATACTTCTGTATTTTTCCTTCTGTTGACTACATCACTTTCTGAAATTTCTTCTAATGATACTTGCTCTAGCTGTTTATTTTCATTTGCAAATTCTGCAGTCCTATCCTTATAGAACATGTTTTCATTAAAGTAACATTTCTACTTCTGATAATTTTCTTGTTTTGGTCATCCCAAAACTTGTAGCCATACACATGTCAGATCCATAACCAATGAAATAACATCGCTTTGACTTAGGGTCCAATTTATCTCTACTATTAGAGTTCAACAAAATATAAGAAGCACAACAAAAAACTTTCATATGTGAAAGGTTTACCTCATTTCCAGTCCATACTTCTTCAAGTAATTGATAGTCTAAAGGAACTGATGGTCCTCTGTTTATGAGATAGGCTGTTGTGCTTATTGCATCTGCCCAAAATACTTTGGGTAATCCTGACTGAATTCTTATACATCTTGTTCTCTCATTCAAGGTTCTGTTCATTCTTTCTACCACACCGTTTTGTTCTGGTGTTCCTGGAACCGTCTTAATTATTCTAATCCTGTTCTCTGAACAAAACTCCTTGAATTGACTACTGTCATATTCTCCACTATTATCAGACTTCAAACATTTAATCTTCAAACACAGAAAACACATCAGATTTATTTTTAAGAAAATAAACCCATACCTTTCTTGTAGAGTCATCGATGAAGGTTACGTAATATTGTGAACCTCCAAGGTATTTCACTAGAGCTGGCCCCCAAACATCTGTATGCACTAGTTCTAGTCTTTCAACTTTAGACGACTTACTTATTTTGTAGAAACTAACCTTTTTTTGCTTTCCAAAGATACAATGTTCGCAAGGTCCAACGTCAACATGCTTCAAGTTAGGTATTTTACCTTTTGAGACCATGAACTTCATTCCTTTCTCACTCATATGCCCAAGCCTCTTATGCCACAAAGAGGAACTGTTGCCAACTTCTGCAATTGATATCATATCTTCATTTACAATCATGTAAAGAGATCCTTGCTTCTTTCCACGAGCAACAACAAGATTACATTTCATTACCTTCCAATGTCCATCTCCAAAGGTGGTGTAATGCCCCTCATCATCCAACTGCCCTATAGATATTAAGTTTTTCTTTAAGGCAAGAATATGTCTGACATTATTTAAAGTCCACACACTTCCTTAGAGGTTCTGATATTAATATCATCTCTTCCTATAATATCAAGAGATTTCCCATCTGCAAGGTAGACCTTCCCAAACTTTTCTGGAACATAGTTAGATCATAGTTCTAAGGAAGGTGTAGTATGAAATGACGCACTTGAGTCCATAATCCATGAGTCAATCGGACTATCTAGACTACATAATAGTGCATCTTCAATTTCATCAGTTGTTGCATTTGCTGATTGATCATCATCTTGCTTGTTGTTGTTCTTCCTTGGAGCACTACATTGATTTGTAAAGTGACCCCTTTTCTAACAATTCCAACAAGTGATATCATTCTGGAATTTTGGTTGTGATCTCCCTCTAGACTTTGATCTGCCTCGGCTTTGATTACGACCTTTCTAGCCACTTCTTACTTTAGTTTCAGTACTCAATGTTGAACCAGAACTAGAACTAGAAGATTCCCTTAAACTCTTCCTGCGAACATCTTCGAAGATCAAGTAACGGATGTTATCAAGCTTCAACTTACTATTACTTGCAGAATTACTAACTGCAGTAACAGTTGCACTCCAACTTTCCGGAAGAGATGATAATAAAATTAATGCTTTCACCTCATCATCAAATTTTATCTGCACTGATGTCAACTGTGCAATAATTGTATTAAATTCACTAATATGATTAGTAATTGAGTTACCTTCACCCATTCTTAGGTTGACTAGCCTGCGAATCAAATACACTATTGGCTGCAGATGGCTCCTCATACATATTTGACAACACCTTCATCAAATCTACGGTTGTGTTCTCGTTCATGATGTTGAACGCAACATTCTTGGCTAATGTCAACCAGATCACACCGAGTGTTTTCCAATCTAACAAATGCCATTCTGACTGCTCCATGTCGGTTGGCTTCTGCCCTGTTAAGGGTATATACAACTTCTTCTGATACAGGTAGTCCTCTATCTGCATCTTTCAGAACCCGAAGTCACTGCCATCAAACTTCTCAATCTTCACCTTCCCTTCTTCCAATGTCATTGCTCTTGTTGCTTTCCTGCTGCTTTTGACCAAAGCTCCTACTGCTTTTGACTAAAGCTCCTGCTGTTTTTGACCAAAGCTCCCACTACTTCTTTAAACTGAGATTCTCAAGAAGAAAAAAAAAGGAACCAAATCTTTTTTGATGTGGAAGATCAGACAATACTGCAACCACCGAGCATACTAAGAAAAATGGCTCTGATACCCCTTGTTAGGTCTATATAGGGGGTATCACAAGAGAGATACAACACCAATGATACCTGAGTCCAACCACATAAGACATTGACACTACTCTCAACTCAAAACCTTAAGACAATAGGTTTATGAGTCTTTATTCTTATATAGTGCTCTACTTTCTCATTTCTAGCCAATGTGGGACTTAGACTCACACTTGGATTCCTAACAAACCCCACAAAATTGGCTTGTAAGGTGAGGATTGCACCCACTTATATATTGTGAATTGGCCTTATCTCTAGTCTATGTGGGACTTCCAACAATATTGGACAAGTTTCTAATAAATCAGGAGGCAAATTCTCTTTGAGTTTTTTTTTTCACTAAACACCTTTTGTGTGCATTTGTACGCATTTTTTGTACGCATTCTTCCTTCTCATGACTTATATATATCTAATAGAGTCTGTTTGGTGTGTATGACTAATTTATTTTGGATGATTGGTTTTTGTGTTGAGTTTTTGTGTGATTATGTGTTGATTGAGATAATTTAGAATATGAGAAATTGAACAAATTGGTACCCTCTTTCATATTTAAAACCATTTTGAACGAAAGTATTAAGGAATGAGTACCAATTTGAGCAATTGAATAGGTTCAAGATCCTCCAAAAATCACAAAATGCACATGTTGTCAACTTATACAACATTGAACCGTAGTAGTGTGGCATTGAGCACCAATTTGTGTTGCAAGTTTGTGAACCATTTTTTATTCAAGGCATTGGGCGCCACTTTTTATGAAGATTTTGGCATTGAGCGACAGAAGGTGTCGCTGAGCGCTAGTATCGTTGTTTGTTATAGTTTACTCTTTAAATGTTTCTAGTAGTTTGTTGGTTGATATTATTTATGTATATGACTTTTATTGTAAGTATTTGAAGTGAAAATGTTGTTGTGAGCCATGTATGATGATGATGAAATGATGATGATGTTTAAGGAATTTCAAGAAGAAATTCTTTGTGGTGATGGTTGTGGTTAGTGTATGCCTTGACATGAGGAGGTGCAATAAGAAGGTATTTTGAACTTTAATAACTATTCACACTCAATTAGAGCATCATAGGTTATATGATGAGAGTCATAAAAGATCTTATTCATTGGACTTATTTGACTTACCATGTCTCTGCTTGGGTAATAACCCCTTGAATTCAAACTATCTAGAGCCTTGGAACCACCTCATGTGCACAACCAATGAGTCTGACATCATTGCCATGTACCTAGATAATTGAATTGAGTGTGTCAACTGTTTGTGTATATATGTATTCTCGTATGTTAACCATGCATAATATTTAATATATATATATATATATATATCACCATCTATTACTCTAAATACTCTTAATTTAGTTTATATACTTAATGCATTTTTATTTTTCATTCCATTTATATAAAATTAAATATAAATAATAAAATTATTGTTATTGTTGCTATCATAATTGCAAAATTAAATATGAATAATTTTTATAATTTTGTGGTAAATAGTTTTTATTTATTTTGTAAGTAACTTTTTAGTTAAAATAATAATTAAATTTAAAATAATAATCAAATTGAGAAGAACAATTAAAATTTAAAATACATAATTTAAACAAAAAAATTATAAAATAATTATTTTAATATTGCAAAAATTTATTTAAAAGATAAAATTAAAAAATAAATTTGAACACAAAAAAGGAGAATTTGTTTTGTGTCACTATTAGAACTTTTATATTTCATTATTTTTTCTATAAATATTTTGTAAATGTTTCAAAAGAATGTGTCCTTTTTTATGGAAATGTTTATAGAAAATTATGTAGAAAACCTTCACGGAATATAGAAAAATAAACTAAATCTTTAACCTAAAAAGAAACTCCATTATTTATATAGTTTGTTTTCCGTACGAATTAAACTATGGCCACATAGTACGATAAGTGGTTGTACCTCTAACTTAAATAATGGAGTATGATATCTGGCTATGAAGCTCAAGTGATTGGGTGGTGTTGGTGAGTGGATTTTGATTAAGATGGAATTTTAATTATTATCTTTTTATCCCTACTTTTAATACTATTTTAATACTTAATCAAATCATTATGGTCACTCATAAAGGAATATGACTGGGAATCCACCTAATATTCCTTTCAAATATGAAACCAATAATACTTAATTAAATTTTAATTACTTCATAATTTGAATATTTTTTAATTGTATTTTATTTTATTGATTAAATATTTAAAAGTTTATATTTTTTAATTGAAGTTTTGTTGCTTAGTTTTTTTTAGCAGTAGGATGATAGGATAATTATCTTATTCCGCTATTTTTTTAATTTTTTTTACGTGTTAAAAAAGTGAGATTTTATGTTTAATATAAAATAATATAATAATTAATATGAAATGACAAATAAATTTTATTATTTTTATTGAAAATATGTTAAATAACAGGAGATTGATAGCAAAAAATGATCGTTCCTTATTGCTGTATGACGATTTTTTTATCTAATATATTTTCAATTAAAATAATAGAAGTTACTTTTTATTTTATATTATTCATAATATTACTTTATTTTAATCATGAAATATTTTATTTCTTAATGTATAGAAACAAGTAAAAAATATGACGAAACAAAACAACAATTAAATGATTATGTTGAAAAAAATAATAATAAAAATTCAGTTGAGATAGATAAACGACAAAATTTTAATTAAAAAAAGTACAAAAGTGTAACATGATAGATAAAAGAAAATAATAAAGGCTTAATTAAAAATGTAAAAATTTATAAGGAATTTAAATTTAAATAAACAAACTAATAGTATAATATAATATAATACTTATACTAATACTAATAATATTAATAACAATAATTTCCTAAAGGACTAATTAGAATTTGCGACAAAAAATGACTAGGAGATAAATATTCGTAAATTCTAATAATAATACAAAATTTGGTTTTGATGTGCTGTTGTTCTGATCATGTTTTGCTCCTTCGAGAATAATGGAGAAGTGTTGACCAGAAATCCGATTAATCACACGTTTATATTGACTTATTTTTAATTTATTATTTTGATCACTCTTGGTTATATTATATTATTAAACAAAAAGTAAAAAATAAAAAATATAAATAAAAAATTTCAAAATACCGTTTATAATAATAATATACTACAACAAATAATTTTATCTAAAAAATATTACTGAAATAATTTTTGAGAAATTAGCTGTGTAAAACTTTTATAGAATTAGCTGAGAAATAATTTTATTTATAATTTATTAAAAGAATTAGTCACCGGTTTATCAAGTAGATGAATTTAAAGATATCAATAAAAAGAAAAATCAGAAGTTTAGGTCTATTAGTTAAGAAAAATATTTTATTTTTGGTAAATTTGTTCATCACAAAACATTTAAATATTCGTTAAAAAGAATTTGGAAGGAATTTTGTGGTAAAGTGTAACGTGGTTATAGAAACGCTTATCATGAAAATTTGTAATAAATATTTTAATTAAACATAACGTCAAATATATAATTATAAAATCTTTTACTAAAAGAAAATATAAGTTTAAATATTAAATATTAGTGTTGGCTAAATTCAAAGTTATTAGTCGATTATAATATAAAATATCACTCTTTTCTTAATTAAAGTTTAAAAGTATTTTTATTTTTTTAATAAATAAATATTTGTGTTAGTTTTATGGATCAATATATTCAGATGGACGGATAGGACAAACTGATTCTAATACAACGAAACTCTTTTTTTTTAAGTTGAAAAAACATAAAATTATTTTTAACTTTTTTTGATAAATAAATATATTTGTTAGATTTAAATTATTATAGGCTAACGTTGGACTATTATTGGTTAACTAAAAATTGTTAAAAATAAATAAAATTAACTTAATAAATAAATTTAATGACACTTAATTAATGTTAATTAAAATAAATAAATGTAGTAAAATTAATTAAAATAAATAATATTATTATCAGCATCCCCACATTCATCCCCTTCATAGATATTAATCTTTTTTATTTATGCACATCTCCTTTGTCTATAATTTTAATCTTGATATGCTTCTTCCAATATTATTCTCCTCCATTCATACTCATCTCCTTTCTCTACATTCATCTTCTTCCTTTACATTTTTTTTTTATATATTTTATTTTTATTGAGCATAGAGGAGTACCAGATTTTTTTTTTAAATTTAATGTCATTAATGTTAACCAAACTAACACAAATTAAACTAATATTAAAAATGTATTTTATTTAAAGTTGGTTGACTATACTAAATCAAACAAAATTTAAAATAACATTTTGATGCTAAACTACTTTAATTGAAAAGTTAATTTAAGAATTAATTTGAAAATTAATGATGAATTTTTGTGCATAGTTTTAGAATTGCTTCTGTGTTCAATGAAAATTCGACACTAACAATTATTCAATATGAATTGGCCGACACTAAATGTCTATTTTATTGTAACGTTTTTTCATCATAACATAATTAAAAAAGTAACATTAATGTTGATCTTATTGTGATGGAAAAACTCGTCATAAAATGTTAGTCATTTAAATTAATTAAACTTCACCTTACATAATCCTTAATATACAAAAATATGTAGCTTGAAGAGGAAACACAGTCGTTATAAACAACAATGTTATTTTATTTTAATCTTAAGTTTGATGGTAGAATTGTTGTGGATCACATGGTCCACTTTGGAATTCATCTAAATGTCATTTTTGTATTATTGGTTTAGAAAAGTAGACATTATTTGATTTGAAATGGAAGATGTGGTATCGATGAAGATGGTGGTGTTGAATAAATGTTTTTAACATAAATAATGTGATTTTTCTTTCTCAACAATTAAAATCTTTAAAACCTTTTTCTTCTACAGTTAAATTTCGCTTTCTAAAGACGTATTTTTCTTCTTTAGTTCCAAACTGACCCTCTACTTAAAAGACGAAATCCAATATCATTAAAATCAATCAACAGTGATGGATTTGTTTTATGATATTATATGTGAATATCTTGAAACTAAAAAAAGAAAAATTGAATGGAAGAGAAGAAAGAAGTGAAGTGAAGTGAAGAGGCCGCATCGCAGCGCTATGATTGTGTGGCTATATCCTTTCAAAACTACCAACAGATGTTGCACTCTGCAGCGCTTCGCAACACAAACAGACCATAAACTCACCACAAAAATGTTTCATCCATATCCATCACTTTCGTTACACATGTTTCTTCATCGTCCATTCATCTATTTCTTATCTTTTGCATCATTGCGCTAAACAAGTGTCTCAAGCACGGATAATAACATGGATGTGGCATCAGTTAGAGTTTAATTATATTTATATATACAACTACAAAATTATATTCAACTTTTTTTTTCTCTTTTAATCTCCTTTGAATAATAAGAATATTTCTACGCTAAATTAGTGTATAGAATTTTAATGTCATTTTTTTATTTTTTTTTTTAAATGGAGCCATTGTTGAGAAACATTTTTTTAAATTATTATCATTATCTTAGTGTAAGCTTGGTCAATATTAACCTGTTCTAATTAAAAAATAATTTAAAAATTAATGTACCACACAAATCTAATCGTATTGACTAATTAGTCTCCGACTTTTACTTATTAAGATCAAATTTTTACCAACTCGAATCTGAGTGAATTAATGAATATTAAATGAGTTTAAAAGAAATAATGAAGAATTGTATATAAGAAATCCTTTAAATAGAGCAAAATAAAGGAAAAAAATTAATGAAAAAATATTTTCAAGTCACCTAACAAAATATAGACATTTTAGTAGTGGCAAAACTTGGACAAAAATTATAGGGATTATAATTTAAATTTTTTATATATAATTTATTAATTAAAAAAAACATTTTATTTTTTTATTTAAACCATTTTTATACCGTAATTCACACTTTTCAATTTTTAATCTTTCTAATTGATTGAATTCATGTAAAAATGGGTATTCTAATTTATATTCCAAGATTATTCAACTAAATCATTTTATGAGGTGAAAAACATAAAATTCCAACATTTTATAATGTAAGGTTATACTAATTTGAGAAAAATATAATTAGGATTCATGTCAATCTCATAAAAAAAATTCTTAAAATCAAGTTAGTTTTCATACTAATTTAAGAGAAATATCATAATGGAAGAACAATAAATCTGACCTACATAAATGATATTAGGATACAGATTCAGGAGATCTTGTAAGTACATGTTATTCAATCTCTCTATTCTCCAATCTTCATTTCTCAATCTGTCTTTTGTAAGGTCCACTTTTCGTGCTGCCCTTTTCTTAAGGTTGCCCCTAACCTTTGGGCCTTAGGGCTGGCCCAAAAAGGGAAAACTAACCTAAATCTGCCCAAAACTGTAATCCTGGTGCTTTTTGCGTAAAACAGATTTCCGCACACCCTTGAGCTGCTGCTGCCGTCTCTGCTAGGGTTTGGTCCTCCGTTTCGTTCGAGTTAGTTCAATCCCGTTGCTCCTGCACGTAAGTTTGTTCCATGACCTTACACCCTCTCTAAAGCTATTTTCGTGTTTTATGTTGGGGTTCACTATAGTAAACCTAATCTCCCTTCTGTGCCACTATCTTCAGCTCTTCAATATGCTCGTAGGGCTGCTGTAGTGGTGGGCTTAGGTGTCAAAGTTATTTGCTAGCTCATTCTAGGTAAGGGAAGCTAGGACCCTCAGTTGCTGGTGTTTTTTCGCTGTTTCGTCGATTATTTCATGTCTGTATTGGTTGGTGGTCATTGTGCCCGATTAGGATTGATTTAAGCATGTTTTGGTTTTGGCTGTTGTACGCGAAAATAGTGGCGGGTGCTAGTTTTCTCGCCCAAGCGAGCTAGTCTCGCCTAAGCGAGATTATTAGAGGCTCGCCCAGGATTTTGTCACTCGAATTGTCGCCTAGGTGACTTGCGTTCTTTTTGAGCGAGGAGTGCTCTCGCCTAGGCGAGATGGGATTTGCCTAAGCGAGAGGATCCCTCTCGCCTGAGCGAGCCCTGTTAACTTGAGCGAGGTAGCGGGCAGGTTTTTATGTTGTTGTGGAGTGGTTCACTGATGTGTGGCTTGTTTATTTGACCCAAATGCTTTACTAGAAGGGTTGCGTGATGATGGCATGATTAATATGTTATATTTGAAATGGAAATGGCATGATATTTGAGTAGGTATGAATTGGAAAGCATGAGTTGTATGAATTGTTGATTTTACATGATATTTATGTTATGGGAAATTCTTGATTGGTGGGTGGAACATGTTTAAAGTATGGGTAGGGCATAATTCCATGACTCTTGTAGTGAGAGATCTTGGTGGCGCCTCATCGGTTGGACGTAATTCCATGGACCCTCTTAAGGGGAGTCCTTGGTGGTGCCTCGACAAAAGGACGTAATTCCACGGGGGGTCGTGGTGGTGCCTCAGGGCCAGGGCATAATTCCACGAAGGCCACGTGGTGGTGCCTCCTGTAAGGGTATAATTCCGTGAAGGCCTCGCAGTGACGCCTCACTGCTAGGACATAATTCCACTGCCACGTGATGGTGCCTCGATATGCGTATCCGGATAGTTAAATCTTAGGGTTTTATATGGATGGGTATTTCACATGGGGGTGTCTGCTATGTATGTTTGAATATGAATGGTATGTTGAGTACCTGGTATGATGACTTTTCGTTAGCTTATCCTTTTGCTTACTTGTGTGTTATGTGTGGTCTCTTCCTTTGCAATGATCATCAACCTAGTTGATGTGAGCAGATGTGAGAACCCCTGGCAGTGGTGATGGTAATAAGGATGCTGCAACTTGATGGATTGGACAGGTGTTGGACCCACTGTGGGGCCCATTACTGGAGGATTTTATTATTTATGTTTTTCTTGTCCGAACAAGGCCTAATATATTTATTTGTTTTCTTTTCAGTATATTTTCTGGTTGGGCCATGTGGGGCCCTTTTCTTGTAATCTGGGTATATCTGACGTATTGTATATCTTCATACCCTAAACCCCGTACTATCTGAATATTCATGTATGTGATGTTTTATTAATTGAGGTTATTCAATTTTTGGGATGTTACATCTTTCTTTTTATTTTTACACTTTATTAATGATTTATTGTGAAAAAACTTTATGGTCAGATATAAAATTTTAATTCCTTTATTATTCAAGGTCCATCAAATTAATTTTTATTTTATTTTTAAATATATAAATAATTTATATATAATTAATATATATATATATATATATATATATATATATAAAATAAAATTTAATATAAAAAATATATATATATATAATTTAAAATTTAAAAATTATATAAATATATAAAAAAATTAAAATTAAAAACCATGGGATCATGGCTTCCCTTGATCATAAGAAAGTTTCGTCGTTGCATTCTAGTAATATAAAATTAAAATGAATATGAAAACGAAAAAAAGATAAATATTTCACATATTCATTATTATTTTTGTATTTAAAAATTAAATATAATCCATACTTATATTTAATTAATAGATGATTGTCCATAAAAAAATATTTTGTAGCGATATTCGCATACATGAGTTTATTAACATAGAGTGAAGAAAAATATCATTCTAAAATACATTACATTGCCTTGCATTGGTTTAAGAGTTGCATGTGCATCACCCAAATTATATTTATATATTGGGAATATGAGTGGAGGTATTTGAGGTAAAGGAATATTCTTAGTTTTATGACTATATTTAAAGGGAGATTGAATCTCGACATTAGCTAAGGAAGTCATAGGTTAAACTACCTGAACCAGTAAGTTCTGCTTGGTTAAACCACCACCAGTAAGTTCTGCTTAGTTAAACCACCTGAACCAGTAAATTCTGCTTTAAAAGTTATGAAACTATGTGCATACGTACATTAAATTAATAAACTTGTCAGCAATTCCTCTTAAAAAAAATATTATTTTGTAACATGTGTTTGTTGGAGCAATGTAAGAAGGTGATAAAGAAGAGGCTTTTAGCTTACTGGAAGCAAACAATATTCAATCATATTTTTCAACAATTTGAAATATCTAATTATATGCATTATAAATAAAAATACATATTAAAATTTTCTTAACCTTTAATATTCATAAAAATTAATTGGGAAACAAAGAAATATATAAAATTATCCATTACCAATCATGGTAAAAAAAGATAATAATATTAATCATCATATAAAAAAATTGTTTGAATTCTTGAAATATGTGATCTTAAAAGTTGAGATAGAAAAACAGAAACATTATTATATATAACAAAATAAGTGTTCTTGATAAATTTTGATGAATAGATGATCTTGCTCTGCATTATAAGTTTCAGCAGGTGAGATGGGGTCAAAGAATCTCTCCAGCAGATGCGTTTATTGTATCTTTTTAAGTGAATTTGAAGTTTCATGATCACTAATAAGACTAAGTTTGTAAGGGAATAAGAGATGATGAGAGTTACTGCCATTTTCATTTGCCTTTTTATGAGGATGCACATGTTGTCTAATGCAATTGTTGGGTGCTTGTTCTTGCCTTTTTGTCCTTTACTATGATCTACTGTAACATGCTTAATTAATAATTAGTAGTTCCAACATGTTCTTAACTTGTTGGAATTTTTCTCATTACTTTCACTTCATTACGTTGTTGGTTCATAAATAAGTTTAAGACATCTTCACTATATGTCAGTTTAGAACAAACTTTAACACCATATAATAAACAATTAAAAAAAAGTGATTTCATTTAACTCTTATTTTTCTTCATTTTTTGTTTTTTTTTTCCCTCTCACTTGTGTGTTTGTTATTCCTCTATTAAAGATAGTATAAGGTACAAGTGACATGCATTCCTGATAAAGAATTAAAAAGAAGCAACTCCATCTCAATTATTGTACAATAATATTTCCAAATATGAAATATAAAAAGAATAATTTTACAAATAATTAGCGATCCATTTCATCTTGTATATATTGCTAGATGGGAATGTTGACTTATGGTACTATGTCACCATTCATCATCATGTGATCGCATAACTTATCATATAAATAATGACTCTTTGTACTATATATCAATTAGGATAATGATTCATCATACTTAATTATACTTAATCATATTATTAGTATAATGTGCGTGGTGGTTCGAGAAAAAAAAATGAAAAAAAAATCAAAATCAAAATCAAAATCAATTGTATTATAAGTATAATGTATTTGAAAAAGTAAGCATATCCTTATACGTAGGAATATATAAGGATTACACCAAAATTTGTTAATATAGTTATGACAAAATACCATCTAAAATAAGTGGTAGATAATAGCAGTTCAATTACATTTACTATTATCAAATGCTTATTTATTGTATCTTCAAAAAACGACAAAAACTTAGAGTCAATACACACCAATATATATATATATATATATATATATTTCAAATCATGTGAAGAGCTTTTGAATAATATTTCTTTATCCTAAAACGAAAAATTAATCCATTCCAAGTAGTGTTTGAATCTTGATATCGGTACGTTGATATTGGTAG
>Ga0214542_1010184_pt1 | contig 13908 bp, 5 predicted proteins | sample CNSS1metaG_FD_160096 | JGI IMG/M metagenome (GOLD analysis project Ga0214542, IMG submission 160096) | Root nodule microbial communities from cowpea collected in UCLA plant growth center, Los Angeles, California, USA - CNSS1 | ecosystem: Host-associated > Plants > Roots > Nodule | place: USA...
AGGTTTGTGCAAAAATGGGGAAGGTGAGCATGCTGAAGAGCTCCTCAAAGAAATGGTAAGTAAAGGCATCACTCCTGACGACAGCACCTACCTATCTATAATTGAGGCCATGGAGAAAGTTGATGACCTGGAGGAAAATGATGATAAATGAATTGAAGAAGAAAATAGTATTTCACAGTGAATTTCTAGCATTGGAATTTGGACACAAGCATATCAACATTCCTTGTTCTACAAGCTGAATCAACATTCCATGTGTCTGAGTAACAAGTCAAAGAAGTTCTTGAAAAACTATAATTTTCCTTAGTTCACTTCTTTTGTAGCAAGAGTTTTACTTTTTACTTCATTAGCTATATTAGTTTTTTACCATATGGTTTACAAAATGTTTATTGATGATTTTGTTTGAAAAATGAAAATAATAGCCAATGGCTGAGTTTGTCCGTCTTTGGTACAGAGTTATGCAGGAAGATTGTTATGACAAGCAAAATATTTATTGCTTTAAAGAGAACAGTAATTGCTTTGAATAATTTCACGTCTTCCACTTTTTGGTGTTTTGTTTACTGCTCAAGAATCTTATTCTGTGCACTGTATTGTAGTTAATTTGTTTTCTTCTCATAATTATTTTACAGTGTTTTTGTGTACAACATCCTGGGGCTTTTCCTGCTGTTGTTGCTGTAGCAGTTCGTACTTTCTTTTTCTTTCAGAGGATAGTTGATTTGGATATGGAATGTCGAACACGTCCAATCCTTTGGTTCTCACACCAGTTGTATGTTCACAATTTTAGTAATTGCTTTTTCACATACATTACTTGATATTATTTGTGCTGCTTGCTTTCTTGTCCTGCCCAACTTTACTTTTCTCTTTTTTTTCATATATTTACTTTGTTTGGAGAAAAATAAAAAACCATGCGTAAGCTTGTGTGGCCTCTAGACACTAAAGCTGAAAGATATATTATTTATGAATATGACACTAAATTTCTGTGCTGTGGCTATATTCAATGATTAGAAAATCATTGAATTGAAACTGTTGTTTTTGGGTCACATTTCTTAACACTTTAAAGCAAACATTATATTTCCCAACTTATAAATGATTAAATGGATGTATTTTACTATGCTTTTGTTTATGACTAAGTTATTAATTTATGTATGACACTATTTTACTGAATACGAATAAAATGGAATAATGGAATATTTTACATGTTCTTTTACATGCGGAGTTTACATTTTTTTGCCTAAGTTGTGTACCAAGTATTTTCATATTCAATTTGGTTGATGGTCTATATTATGCAGATCAAACTTCCAGTTCATCTAGTCATGGGAAGAGTGGGCTTATGTTCAAGACCTCCACAATGTGTCTGTGTCCAAGAGGTTTTGGAGAGGGAAGTTCACTTCACTTGTCGTACTGGAACAAAGTTAAGCAGGTAATTTATCAAAAGGTAGAACCACTCTAAATTTGACTTCTGTTGCAAATGGCCCTATGATGAGACAATTTGATTGCATTGCCACTCATGATCTTTTCATGGTTATGGATCATATAGGGAAATCATAAATGGATTAGATATTTTTGTTCCTCTGTTTTTGTGATGTAGAGGATTGGATGCTTTTTTATTTTCTAGTTTCCTTGTGAGGTAACTCATTCCAGGATCATATGTCAGGTGAATTGTTGTGGAATCTTCTTAGAGAATTTGAACATAGAAAAGAGAGTGAAAATTGAATAAGAACAAAATATTTTTATTTACTGCTTTCACACATTGAATGTTGTGTACAAGAGGGGATTAATAGACACAAATGTCTAAGAAACTGTACAGAGAAAAAATATACAATGAAAGAAGCATAACTTTTAATTTTAAGACTATACTTTTCCATAGATTTAGATTTCAGTCTAACAACACACATTGCAGTGCACAATTCTTGCTAGAGACTTAGTTTGAAGTCCAAAGTACGCACGAATCTTGTCCCAAACTTCATAGAAATGATTGGCACCAAGCACATGAGAAAGAACAGACTTTGAAAGTGTAGATTGAAGTCAAACCAGTAACATCTGATCTTGGACCTTCCGAGTTTCATATTCAGGATTAATAATGTCTAGTGTTCTGTCTTGTTCAGTAAGAAATTGGGAATGAATAACTAAATTTACAACAAAACGTTGCAATTTGGGTGAATTGATGGGTTCAACATACCGTCTCTAGTGAAGATGATAATGTGTTATCCAGTTTCTTAGCAATTGAAAGTTGGAAAAGCCAATGTACCAAAAGTAGAAGTCATGATTTTAGTGGTAACAAAGCTAAGGTAAAAAGCATAGTGAAAACACACCTGAGGAAACCCTAACAAGCAAGCAATCTGAACAGATCCAATGTCTTGATCAACAACTAGAAAGAAGCCACAAATTATATATTTGAACACAATTGAACTGAGAGAAACAAACACAAGTAACAATTCACCAGTGAAAAACAAAATTTATGAGAGTAAAGGGGTGTGAGCAAGATTTTAATCAAATTATCAAATAAAATTTGAACTAATAGATGTAAGTAAAGTAACTATATCTTAATATTAATTCTAAAATTATACGTATAATTTTAAAATTATTAAAAATGTATACAAATATTAGTTCAAAAATATATAAATTTTTAACTATTAAAAATACCTATAACATTAATTCTAAAGTTATAAGTATGTTAATATATAGTATTACTATGATTATATAATATTAATATTATATCAACATAAGGATAATGAAAAAATTATATTTAAAATAAATTCAATTATAATATAATGTACAAGAATAACATAATAAATATAAATATTTCTAATTAATTCAAAATAATTATAGTTATGACATGTTATGAATATTAAATTTAACTTATTATTAAAAGTTATTCGAATAAATATTTCTATAGAAAATTATTATAAACTAAACTAGATTAGATATACAATAAAAATCAAATTTAAGAAAACATACTTTAATTTATTATTTTATTTATTATTAATTATTACAAGCTAAATAATTATATATAGATTTGATATTTTTTAAAATGATAATTAAAAAAGGAAATGCATTTTAGAAAAACCTAATAACAATAATTAAAATGGTAAAAATGAAATTGAAGCCCCTATTTAAGTTCAGTTGGTATGGTGAAACATAATTGGGCCGTGATTACAAAGAGAGAGGCTTGAGTGGAACCCTAATTCCATTCTTGAAGGTGCCACTGTCTCCTTGCTTCAAAGGATTCGGCTTTGGTATCTCATCCTCACAAATTGAATTGGGTTGTCCTCAGTGATAGCTTCCAAAATTTACACTTGATATGAGCCCATTTCTTGTTTTCTTTGATTATGTTATAAACTTTCCACAGTTATTTTGAGTTTTTTGAACTTTTTTTGCACAGTATATGCTTCTTGATGATGAAAAGCGATGGTCTTTTATTCTCCTTAGAAAGTGTGTAAAAAGAAAGTTCAAATAGAACTGAGGCTTTCCTAGGGTTTTTCTTTTTGTTTGATAGCAATAGGAACCATTTTCGGGAATGAGTTGGTGTGTTTTGTAGTCCTAGGGTGTCTTTTTGTTTGATAGTAGTAGGAATGGAATATACAGATTATGGATTTTTTCTTTCTCTCATCCTCTAGTAAGTCCATTCACGTCTATTTTCCTTTAACCCTGATTAATATTTACTCATCGTGGATTTTATTGTTTTTTAAAACCAAAAGGCTCGTCAATATACTGATATTTAGTTTTTTAGGATAATAATTTGATAAATTGTTCATTTTATTTTTTATGATAAAATAATGATGGTTTTCTTTGATTGAGTGTTGTGGGTGTGTATGGAACCCATTTGTAAAATTATTTGCATATTTATATCTTTAAATGTTCTTCTTTCTAACATTAAAATTTTTATAATGCATTTATAAAAATTAAACTTGACAACGGTAACCACCTTAAACTATTTGTAAAAATAATGCATATAATTAAAAATTTATTTAAGAAAACATAAATGGATAATAATGTATATTTAGTGGATCCAACATAAATGGATAATAATGGATAATAATGCATATAATTAAAAATTTATTTCAATTAGTTGGATCCATAGTGTTTTTGTTAAAAGGGGTCCTTTCAAACAAGACTTTTGAATGAATATTTTTTTAAACTGTGATTTTGGTCATTTGAGATACACCAGAAAAGAATGTGTCTATGATGAGTATTGATAAGAAATAAAAGTTGAATAGTTAAAAACATTTTAGAAAAACCTAATAACAATAATATAAAAAATGTACTAATGAAGAGGAAAGCTCTATTTAAGTTCAACTGTTATGGTGAAACATAATTGGACAATGATTACAAAGAGAGAGGCTTGAGTGGAAACCCTAATTCCATTCTTGAATAAGGTGCCCAATTTTCTTTCTTCAAAGGATTTTAGCTTTGGTAACTGATATGAGCCTGTTTACACTTGTGACGGCTTTCAAAATTTACACTTGATATGAGCCTGTTTCTTTTTTGTTTTCATTAATTATGTTATAAACTTCAGTAGTTATTTTTGAGTTTTTTGTACTCTTTTTGCTTCTTGATAATGAAATGGTTTGATCTTCTTTTCTCCTTAGATCAATTGTATACAGAAAGTTCAACTAGATTTGTTCCTAACGAGGTTTTCCTAGGGTTTCCATTTTTTGTTTGATAGCAAGGGGAAACGTCTTTCGGACCGAGTTAGTGTGTTTTCTCTGACAATGACCAGACAATTGTAGGAATGGTATCTACAGATGATGGATTTTTCTTTCTTCTCTCATACTCTAATGATTTCATCCAGGTAAATTTTCTTTTTTTTTTTAACCTTTGAATAATATTTTGTCATCGTAGATTTTATTCTTTTTTTTTTTTAAAACCAAAAGGCTCGACAAATATTATGTTTTTTGTAGTTAATGATTTGATAAATTGTTTATTCTTTTAGGACAAAGTAATAATGATTTTCTTTTTCTCTTGTTTAATGGTTGTGGGAGAAGATTTGCACATTTATATTTTTAATTTTACTTCTTTCTTGCGTAAGAGAAGATTTTTAAGTCATATGGATGGTCACATATAAAATGTATACATTTAGCCGTTTATAATGCATTTACAAATGTTAAACTCTACAACAATAATCACATTATACTATTTTAGAATTTAATAAAAATAATTCATATAATTAAAAAATTATTTAAAAAAACATAAATGTATAATAATGTCTATTTAGTGAAAGTAAAATTCAAAGTTTATTTCAATTAGTTGATACTAAAATGTGTTTTTGTTAGAAGGGGTCCCTTTAAACATGACTTCAGTTTTAATATTTTCCAAACTGTGATTTTGGTATTTAGAGAGACTCACTAAAACGATTGTGTCTATGATGAAAACTTATAAGACATAAAAATTGAATAATTGAAAGCATTTTAGAGAAATAATAATAATAATAATAATAATAATAATAATAATAATAATAATAATAATAAAAAAGAGACTAATGAAAGTCAACCTATATATAAGTTTAATTGTTATGGTGAAACATAATTGGGCAGTGATTACAGAGAGAGGCTTGAGTGGGAAACCTGTTTTCATTTTTGAAGAAGGTGCCGCCATCTCTTTGCTTCAAAGGATTTAGCTTTGGTATCTTATCTTCACATGAATTGGGTATACCTCAGTGACGGCTTTCAAAATTTACACTTGATATATGAGCCCGTTTCATTCTTCTTTTCTTTGATTATGCTTCTTGATGATAAAATGTTTTGATCTTCTTTTCTCCTCAGATCAATCAGTTCTTATAAAAAAAGTTAAACTAGAATCAAGGCGCTTTCCTACTGAGACTTTCTTAGGGTTTCTCTTTTTGTTTGATAGCTGTAAGAATCGTTTTCCAAAATGAGTCCCTGTGTTTCCTTTGGGCAGCAATCAGACAAATGTAGGAATGGTATCTACATTTTTCTTTCTTCTCTAATACCATACTGATTCCATCCAGGTATGTTTTCTTTCAACCCTGACTAATATTTTGTCATCGTGGATCCTATTCCTTGTAGGCTCGACAATATGGTGATATTTTGTTTTTTGTAGATAATGATTTTATAAATTATTTATTTTATTTTTTAGGCCAAAGTAATAATGATTTTCTTTTCCTCATGTTTGAATGTTGTGGGTGTTGAATGAGATGCATTTGCAAAAAGTATTTGCATATCTACATTTTTAATTTGTCCTCTTTCTTATGGTGTTAGGGAATATTATTAACACAAATATGGATGGTTACATATAAAAATTTATACATTTAACTGTTTATAATGCATTTACAAATATTAAACTTCACAGTACACATTAAACTATTTATAAGAAATTTATAAAAGTAATTCATATAATTAAAAAGTTATTTAAAAAAAATATTGATGGATAATAAGATCTATTCCGTGAAACTAAAATTCAAAATTTATTTCAATTTAGTTTGATAAAAAAGTGTTTTTGTTCGAAAGGGTTCTTTTAAGCTTGACATCTGCTTTAATATTTTTTTAACAGTGATTTTTTTCGTTTGAGACTAGAAAAGATTGAATGGTTGACAATATTTTACAAAAACGTAAAAACATAATTGTACAGTGATTACAAAAAGAGAAGCTTGAGTGAGAATCTTAATTCCATTCTTGAACAGGGTGCTATCATCCCCTTGCTTCCAAGGATTTGACTTTGGTATCTCATCTCCATAAACTGAATTTGGTTTACCTTAGTGACTACTTTCCAAATTTACACTTCATGGGTCTATTTCTTTATCTCTTTTTTTTTTTTCTATGTTATAAACTTCAGCCGATATTTTTTATAGTTTTTCGTACTATTTTTGCATGATATATGCTTCTTGATGATGAAATGATTTGATCTTCTTTTCGTTAGATCAACGTGTATAAAGAAAGTTCAACTAGATTTGTTCCTAACTAGACTTTCCTAGGTTTCCCTATTTGTTGGTAGCAATAGGAAACGTTTTTCGGAACGAGTCAGTGTGTCATAAGTAGGAATGGTGTCTACAAATTACGGTTCTTTCTTTCTTACTCTCATACTTTACTAATTCAATCCACGTCTGTCGTCTAATTTCTTTTAATCATAATCAATTTTTTATCATTGTGGATTTATTCCCTTTTTAAAATCAATAGGCTCATCAATATAGTGATATGTAGTTTTTTTTAGATAATGATTTGATAAATTGTTTATTTTATTTTTTAGGACAAAGGAATAGTTGTTTTCTTTTCCTCTTGCATGGAGTGTGCGATTGTTGTATTGCATTTGTAAATATGTTTGTGCATTTATATTTTTTTATATGACTTCTTTCTAACGTAAGTAAAGATTATTAACTCAAATATGTATGGTTACATATAAAATTTATACATTTAACTGTTTATAATGCATTTATAAATATTAAACTTGACAACAATAACTATATTAAACTATTTGTAAGAATTTTAAAAAAACAGTGCATATAATTAAAAATTATTTAAAAAATATAAATGGATAATAATTTATATTCAATGAAATTAAAATTCAAAATTTAATTCAATTAGTTGGGACAAAAACTGCTTTTGTTAGAAGGGATCCTTTTAAGCATGACTTTTGCTTTAATATTTTTTTAAACTGTGATTTTGGTAATTTGAGAGACACTAAAAATGATTTGTCTATGATGAGAATTGATAGGAAGTAAAAGTTGAATGGTTGAAAGTATTTTACAAAAAATTAACAACAATAATAAAAAAGGTACTAATGAAGAGGAAGCCTTTATTTAAGGTCAAACATAATTGGACAGTAATAGTGACCAGACAACTGTAGGAATTGCATCCATGTATTATGAATTTTTCTTTTTTCTCTTATACTATACAGATTCGATACACGTTTGTTTTCTTTTAACTCTAACTAATATTTTCTCATCGTACGTTTGTTTTCTTTTAACCCTAACTAATATTTTCTTATCGTGGATCCTGTTCCTTTTTCAAAACCATTTCAAAACCAAAAGGATTGTCAATATAGTGATATTTAGTTTTTTTTAGATAATTTGATAAATTGTTTATTTTATTTTATAGGACAAACTAATAGTGGTTTTCTTTTCCTCTTGTTTAAGTGTCGTGGGAGTTGTATGGGATCCATTTGTAAAAGTATTTGCATATTTATATTTTTAGTTTTACTTTTTTTGGTGTAAGAAAATTATTAATTAAAATATGGGTAATAATCACATTAAACATAAATGGATAATAATTTATATTCAGTGAATTGAGTTGGATTTAAAAGGGGTTAAATATGATTTTTGTTCCTTACAAATTTTGGAATTAGTCTATTTTAAAATTATGGATCAATTTAGTCTTTCATTTTTTGAAATACGTTAATTTAGTTCTTTTAATCAAATTTTGTTAGGTTTATTTGACATTTCAAGCACGTTTTATAATAGTATTTGACTTAACATTAAAGCAAAAATGTGTCAAACAATATAAACAACTTAAATATAATCTTGAGATGTGTATGAATCAAATAAAATCTAACAAAATTTTATTAAAAGAACTAAATTCACATATTTCGAAAGATGAATGACTAAATTGGTTCAAAATTTTAAAATGGATTAATTCTAAAATTCATTTAGACAAAAACATATTTAATCTTTTACACTTGTTATGGGTCCGTTTTGTTCTTGTTTTCTTTGATTATGTTATAAGCTTCAAAAGTTATTGAGTTATTTGTAATCTTTTTGCTTTGTATATGCTTGTTAATTGTCTCTTAATTTCAATAAGGCAAACAAAACCAAAATCTCCCTGATAAAGTATAGGAAAAATTGGGTATCAAATCCGAAATTGTGTTAAAATTAGTTTGCATAATTTAATCTCTTAATCTCGTTAAAAAGAAAATAAAACTAAAACAAAAAGAGAGAATTAAAATGAAATAAAGAAACTACGAAAGTGCAGTAAATGAAAATACGCCCGTGATTGCAATGTATGGATCGAATCTAATGGAATGAGGGGTGATGAAATGAATCTAAAATGCAGAATGAGCGCATGTAACTAATGTTAAATGTTCCTATCGTGATCAGCACAAACCAAACTGATTTAGAATTATCATAAGAAATTGCTACTACAAGCCAAGAACATCAAAATCCAGATCTTAAACGGCAGCAGAGAAATAAATGAATGTAGAATAAGATACATAAACACATGCATCATCGTGATAAGTGCCATGCTAAATGCTGGAAGAAAATAGAATAAGAATTATGTAGCATTATCTAAATATAATTCAATCTAGATGCATGATATGCTATTGTAAGGAGTATATACAATGCAGGAAAGGAAACATGAAAGTTAGATGAGCAGAGGTATTGTTGATTAGATGAAACTAATTTTAGGTGTGCAAAAATCACATATGCAAGCATGATTCTGATTACGTAGCAGGAACGGATGATAATGCAGAACAGCAAACCATTATGCACTGAAATAAATTCACGCAGAGGAACAGATGCAATAGTCAGGAATATGTTATGCTCAGTCTAAAAAGAAAGAAAATGAACTAAACTAATGCAGCCTAAAGATATAACCAAACCAAAACCTATATCAACTAATGGAAACGTGACAGCATTGTGATTTAAAGGTTAAGACCTGAAGAATTTTGGATCGTGGCAGCAGTGAAATGTGACAGAGCATACTAAATGCAATTCTAGCTATTATGCACAAGTGAAAATGGTTTGAAACCATGAAGGATGCTAAATACTAATGCAACATGAGCTTAAAACCAGAAACCGTTCAGGAATAAAAATGGTAACTAGTGTAGAATGTAATTTTGATATGGCTATGGTGAAAGAGATTTAGTGCATGCAGAATTATGTTGGGTCATGATGCAAATGCACTGTGAATAATCACTAAATTAATCTAATAGATACGGAATCACACATGGATGCTCTTCTCGAAATCAGAATACAAAACCAAAGTGTCACCACTGCACCTACTTATTGCAAACATGAAATCTTGGCCACTTTACAAGTGTGAATGTAGAACCTGTTAATACAGAATGGGTGTAGAGTTCATGAGCAAAATGATTCTAGTATGCAGCAGAGAAATTAGACCTTTGCAGCAGTAATATACATGAATGCAGAACTAGTATTGTGCAATAACAGATGTATGATGCAGTTGAAACGGGAACCAATGGAAATGCAAAATGCAAAGCACAATAAAATGAAGAAAAAGCTGAGAATGATGCTCGAGAAATCAAAACCAAGAACTTAAAATACCTAAATAGTTTGCAAGCAGTGAAAATAAGAATATACTGAAAAGCACGCTGAGAAAGAATCTCTGAATCAACATTCATTCCTAATTGATTACTTGAATGATGCTATGCTCAAGAAGACATCTTGATAAATAAGGGTTAGGGGTCCTTAGATTCTTGTATCGAATCACTAATGTGCATAGGCTTAACACTTAATCAAATCATTCAGCAATGATATTGATATGAAGACAGCTAAAGATCATACAAGCTAATAAAAATGAAGCAAGGAGCACATAAAAGCCAGAATTGTAAACAAAGGTATGCCTTAACAGAATTTAATCAATAGAACACTGAACCTAAACTGATTTAATGATTGAGCAAAGATTCTTTTCACTCGAAAAGACATATCGAGAAATTATGCCCACTTTAGGGTCATATGGATTACAAATCGAACCAAAAATTGTGTAAATTCCTTCCAACTCAATCACTAGCTCAGGAATACAAATTGAACAATAAACATTGAAAACTCAACTCAATCACTAGCACATGCCATAAAAAGCATAAAATTTCAAACAAGAATAAATAGGTAGAAACATAAACTAATAATTAGAATTGGAATTGAAACATTGTCTTTAATTGCAAAATTAGAAAAGTACACGAGTTTAAGAAAAATGCTAAAATTAAGGTGGTGAAAAGGAGTTCACTTTGTGCTCGTTGTCAACACCTAATTTTGTCCGAACAGATAAAATGTGTTCTCAAAAATAAAAAATAGTCAATTAAAAATTAAGAGAAAGAAAATGAAATAAAGTTTGTAAAAAAAATTAAAATTAAATTAAAAATTCGAAATGAAAATTAATTTTTTTAATTAATTAGAAATTAAAAATAATAAAGCCTTTTTTATCTTCTTCACACCCTTCTCTATTCCTACCACTCTTTTTCAAAAAAAAAAATCATAACATTTGTTCTCTTAGAATATTATTTCTAATGCTTGAATTTCTGGAATCTCCCAATGAATTATAATTTGTTTCATTCCTTGTTTAAGCAAGCGACAAGAGAAACTCATTTGTAAATGATGTCAAACATTGTGAGAAATTATTCTCACATAAAATCTTACATAAAGAAGAAAAACAAAGCATAATTACAATATTATACCAATATTGATGGCAGTCTCCATTTTATCTCTAGTCAAAACCCAAATCTTAATCTTAGCTTGGGCAAGCTTGTCAATACAATCAGTAACCTAGCAAAACAATATAGTTAGGCTTATTATTGGAGTTGTGTTCCACTGGATATAACTTCATATGTTAACTTTTTTTCTAAACTACCCCATTTTGGAGCTTGTCCTCTACAACAGTGGCACCAAGAAGAATTAGATTCCTCTCAATTGTATCCAATAATTCTAAAATCAGTGTTTCGCAGTCTTTCGAGACTGAATTTTTTACTTCAGACAATTTACCATCAAACTCCTTGTATTCTTCTTCAAGTTCGAATAACCAAGTATTAGGGTCCTTAGACCTGCATCAGCATATTCATGCACATTTTCCATTGTTTTCTCTTCAAATGTCCTCCCATTGTTGGCAAGCCTTTCAAACATGACACTGCATAAAAATATGAGTTAAGGCATGTTCATAGGTTGAATGCTCAGATAAGAACTCCAAAGTATTGAAGGCTATAAAGGTGGGAGAGGCTCAAACTCAACCTTTGCAAGGTTCGAATGACATAATCCTCAATTTCTCCAACGTTTAAAACCCTAATCCTAATTTAACTTAACTATTATTTAAAAAAAAAAATCCCCTTCCACGTCACTATGCTCTGTTCCTCGTCACAGTTCCACCACTGGTCAATCTTGCTATGTCACTGTTTAGTTAACACTGTCTAGCCCAACTTAATAGAAAGGGCATATTTGAGACATTTTAACAAAAAATGGGACCAAATTGACACTTTTAGAAATAAGGGTACCAAATTAAAATTTTGCCTCCAAAATGGAGACCAAGAGCATGATTAAACCAAAAAAAAGGGGGGGACCAAATCCCTTTTCTTTTTCTTCTACACCCATCACCATGGCCTAACACACAAAAACCCTCACCTGCACCTCTCAACTCATGTTCACACTCACTACTCACTACTCACGCACACACAAACCCTCATGATCACTCACCATTAGGGTGTCAAAACGGGTCAACCCGACCAGTTTTGGCCCCACCCGATTTTAACCCGAAAAAGGTGGGCAAGGATGAGCCAACCCGTTTGGCATAAGTGGGTTGAAACCATCAACCCGACCCGCCTAGGGGTGGGCTGGTGGGCTGGCGGTGTGACGTCCTGACTACTATTATTATTTGATAAAAGGATGAAATTAATTTTTTTTTGTACAATAAGATTTTTCTTGAGAGGACACTAATAATAACATAACTTCATATCCATATATATATATATATATATATATATATATATATATATATATATATATATTTTACATCTTTGTAATTGTTCATGAAATATTACAAAAATATGTATTTATATAATATTAAGAGTTCTACATCAGAATATAAGATTATCTATATTTTTAATATCTCATCAAGATATTAATATAAATTATCCATGAGTAAATCTTCAGAAGATCCACCAATAATATCTCGAACAACTCTCATTGAGCAGGTTTCCCTTCTACTCATGCAATAGGTACGTATGAAAGTAAAATACGAAAGGAGTAAGATCTTTATAAGCCTTAAATATCAATCTTAATAAACTCATAAATAATACAGACACTGGGGGCCTAAAATTGGACCTACAACCATAAAACTTAATCTTGTTTTACCAAACATATGGATCCATATTTCACTTATGATGATCCATTATGAACATCAAAAGTTACTTTGGAAAGTGATTAGGTAGTTGAGTATTTCTCATAAAAGCATTGGTACAATCATAATTATTTCTTTCTAGAGAATATTAGCCATTTATCGACCCATAAAAGAGATATATACTCACTACCTAACCTTGGCGATGCCGAGTAGGTATTGAATAGTTCCAAGTTTGGCCTATGAATATGCTAATTTAGGGCGTTATTCTGAACTATCCAGATACTCATCTACATGGTAAAACTTTCTTAGACCCCACCATGGTCCCTGCTTTTCATCCCGTAGTATACCAAACTGTGACATACTCTTGGCTATTTTCAAAGGTCATAAAATATGATGACTATCAAATCATGTAATTATATAAACTATATGCAAAGAATATAAAATAACAATAAAATGTACATGTAATTTTCTTTTATCCAAGCTCATTGAATAAAATAGTACTTTTAGTTTTTTTTGAATTATAAAATAATGATAAAATAAAAATCAAAGTAAGAACTTTAAATAAATATCAAGATAAGGATTAGAATGTTATAAATAAATATAATAACAAAAATATAAATTAAATAGGACCAATGCGTAACTAGAGATATATTAGATGAAATAAATAAACATGACCAGAGCCTAACTGAAGATCAATTAAATGAAATAAATAAACAGGACCAGTGCGTAACTGGAGATAAATTAAATGAAATAAATAAATAAGACCAATACATAACTAGAGATTAAATTAAATAGATAAACAAAACTCGTGCATAACTGGAAATAAATAAAATAAAATAAATAAACAAGACTAGTGTATATCTGGAGATAAATTAAATCAATTAAATAAACATACACACAC
>Ga0214542_1010188_pt1 | contig 13907 bp, 9 predicted proteins | sample CNSS1metaG_FD_160096 | JGI IMG/M metagenome (GOLD analysis project Ga0214542, IMG submission 160096) | Root nodule microbial communities from cowpea collected in UCLA plant growth center, Los Angeles, California, USA - CNSS1 | ecosystem: Host-associated > Plants > Roots > Nodule | place: USA...
ATTATGTAGAAATATATATATATATATATATATATATATATATATATATATATATATATATATATATATATATATATATATATATATATATATGAATGTATTCACATTGACCATGTCTAGGTTTCATTTCCCAACATCTACACTTTCACTTTCATTGCCACATCCCCATTATTCAATTTTGGTAGTTTTTCATTTCACGGGAATTGAATTCTGATAGTGAAGTTACGTGCTGCTCTGAAAAGGGAAGTGCTAGAGATAGAAGTGGAGGATCGTAGAGTTAAAATATGAATAAAAGGCCACATGTTTGGCTTGATATTTTTACAATTAATATAATAAATATACTTCTATAGGGGGTGGGGGGTTAAGTTTTTGTTTTTATCAAATTACTACTAATATTCAGAACTTGACAGAAATTAAAAAGAAGCATGCAGTGTCTAAATGAAAGGATTATTAAATAACTGTAGTTTGTTGTGTACTACATTGTAAGTAAAGATAGGAAAAGAATCAAGTACTCCAACTTTGGCTAAAAGGGGTCCACACAAAGACCCTTCAGATGAGTGCATGCAATTTCTCTGAAATTCACTCTTTCCAACCTAACGGTCAAATTTTTTTGGTGGCCATAGATAGATATAAAGCTACCCTCTTTCAAGAATCCTGGGCACAAGTAAGGTATGTTTCCAATACAAGATATAGTGATAGCTCAACTCACACACGCATTTCAGTTAGTAAGTAATCCAATTCTTAATCATGTGATGAGAAGATTTTATTGAAAGTTTAAGTTGGAAAGATCAAAATAAGAAAAATGTGTAAGAAAAGAGAAAAAGTTGGAAAACGCAATAGAAAAGCAAAAGAAAAAGAAAGTGTTGTTTCAGTTCCACTTTGTCATGCAGAAGATCCTCCCTCATTTATTATCAACCTTTGTTTTTTCTTCTCTTCTCTCTCTCTCTCACACACACTGACTGACAGAGAGAAAGTGAGAGATAGAGGCTTGACATGTTCAAAGATTAGTTTTATATGCTTGTATTGTGGAGGTGATAAATGAGATTCCCAAATAAAGAAAACAAAGGCATGGAGAGAGAAAGTGAGAGATTCTCTCAATGCAAGAAGAATTGGAGATCACATGTAGAATATAAAAAACTTTGGGTTGAATGGAGAAAAAAGAGAAAAAGGATCCATATTAAAGAAACCATTTTCACAAGTCAAGATGCAAACGATTTTCCCTTGAAAGAAGGGCAAGCACAAACACACATGATATACCCCCCTTATATTATCCATCATCCTCCACTAAAGTAGCAATTACTAATCAAAATGTAGTTGTTTTGTGACCCCAACTTTTGATTACTTTTCCCTTCCTTTTCATATTCATTTCCTTGGTCGTTAAAATCAAGTAGGGTCAATGTGGTTGGGAGTATATATGTGCAATAATGGAGCTACAATGAAAGAGAAATTTTGTGAAGAGAGTTGACAAGGTGGAATCAATCTAGCAGCTACTTCTCATCTACTCATCTTGCAAGGGATTCTTTTTCTGTCTAATTCATCTCACTTTTTCAAGAAACTTGATAAGGTTGCCATTTGTTTAAACCTCAACTTCTTTGGTTAATTAATTGGGTTAAATTCAATGTTCTCTCACTTTCCGTCTTATTAATGCCCTAGGGCCATACCATAACCATACACACTCCAAGGATAAAAAGAAATTAATTAGAAGAAAAAAAAAAGTTATACTTTTTATCATTTTGAGTATAGTTGTCAAAACGGATGACCCGGTCCGACCCACCACAAGTTGATCATTTAATGAGTCAATTCAATCTGACTCACTTATTAACGAGCCAACAAAATTTGAACCCGACACGACCCACCACGATTTGGTGGGTTAAACAGTTTAGCTTACGGACTCACTTAATTTAAAAAAAAATACAATTTTTTTAATTTTGTTCACTAAAAACTAAATTATAATTCTAATTAAAATCTAAATAAACTTTAATACAAACCAAAATCATAAAAATACAAATTATTTATGTGTTGACTAAAAAGAATAACCTAACCTGACCCAAATACAAAGTTTAACTTAACAAAAAACACTTTATAATCTTTATTTGCGAGTTGATGAGCCAATCCAGCTTATTACGGATTCAACTCAGGTAAACTGAATTTTAAGTGAACCAGATAAAATCAATTCGGATTGAAATTTGTACCCAACCCCAACATGTAATATAGTGGGCTGAATTAATTTGCGGGTTCCGACCCACGGCTCTAAATTTTAGACATGGAAAAAGATGGGCCTCCATATGCAATTATAATTTCTTTTTCCTACCAAAATCTTGATGTAATAATTCATGTTACTTTGTCATCACGTCCCATTCATTTCCATTATTCGTAATTATATAACCAAATTCACGTCCCTATATGTTTTTTGTGCACATTTTCTAATCCAGCGTCGAGCAATAGGGAATATCGAGAACTATAAAAAAAAGAAGGGCCAATTTGCCATATATGAACAACGCATTGTTTCTCTGTCTGTACGGCATGCCTGCCTTTTGCAGCTTACTTTCACTTTAAAATAAGGCTATAAGGTTTAAATATTCTGATAAATTTTCAAATAATTAAATCCACTTTAATTATATTTAATAATGACATGATGCATATTTCGTAATGTAAAATTAGGTTTTATTTAAAGGTTGTGCGGTATGCGGGACTTAATAATGATTAGATGCATGTTTTGTCACTTTTAATTAATGATAGCAGTCTCTTCAAAATTTCAAAAACTATCTAAACTAGAAAAGTGGAAATGATGTTAAAACACATTTTATCCTAAACTTGATTACCAATTTAATTAATGCAAATCATACTAAAATTTGCGTGTAAAACTAAATCACCTTGGGGAATCTTTAGTTGGCACTGCCATTAATTTCATTTGCCTTTGTAATTTTTTCTATTGATCTGGGAATATAATTCTGGGGATGCTTCTTGAAGAAGTGATTCATTTATTTGTTAATTTTTCTTTTGTCTCCTTAAAGCAAGCTAGCATGTCCAAGGTTTGGATATGTAAAGAATTTTAAAATGCCTAATGTAAAGAACATGCCACAAAAAATAAAATCTACAACAACATCGTACGCTTTTATTGTGTTTGAGATCATTGTATAGTAAATTGAATACAATTGCAGCTCCTCCTTCACCCATTATGCCACTCATGATAGAAAATAATAATCATAATCATAATAAGAGCATATGAAGATAAATTATTTTAGACAAACTACATCTCCGTGTCTCTTTGATGATATTGACCAACTGATGAGAAAGAAAAGTTTATATTCATTTTCATTTTCTATTAATTTGTATAATAAGTTTCGAAAATAGTGAAATGTTGTTTACTTATTACCATACGAAACCTTTTCAAACAAGACACCATAAAAATACTATAACATTTTTTTATAAATTTTAGTAATTTTTTTTTTTGTGTATTTATGAAGTAGCATCAAGTGCATAATTGTAGAAAGAAAATTATTGCACAATAACTTCTTACTAATCTTTCTATTTATTAAGAATTATTTACTTTTCTAAGACATAAATGTATTTTTTTTATTCAATACTTTATTATTATTTAATATTAAGAGCACATAAATAAATAAAAAATCACATGTTTAAAAGCGATATCTGCCTTAAAGTGACCATAAAGTGTATTTAAATATCATATTGAGACTATACCAAAAGAAAATATCATATTGATCTAGATGGAGCGAAATAATCGATTTATTTAAGATAAATTGATTTCCTTTGAAGGGATACGCTGAATATTTTTTTTATATATATATATATATATATATATATATATATATATATATATATATTCAAAATATAAAATGTATTTAGCATTAAATAATTAAAAATAATATTAATTTTAAATAAAATGCTAACTAGTGTCTTAAGGGTACTGGTTAAGGAATAATTAATATGTATTGGTACCATCATTTTTATATTAAAAGCTGAAATAATTAAGTACAGTAATTAAAAAAGTATAAATACACATAACAAATTTTATAAAGACAAAAATATTTTTTTAAATTTTTAGACAGTAACTTTCTAGTTGGACTTTGAAATTTTTAAGGTCTCTAATAAAAAGCAAATAAAAAATCAATAAAATCTCCGACTGACACTTTAATTGTTTTTTCTGTATTTTAGATATTTAAAACTATTTTTTATTGATTTTTCTGTTAATTTAAACTTTCTTATGATATTTTTTTTTTGTAAATTTTTTAGATTTTTAATACTATTTTTTTTGTTGATTTTTCTGTTAATTTTAATTTTCTTATATTTAATTTTATTTAATTTTTATCAACATTAAAATATATTTATTTTATTATTTAATTAATTTTTAACTTTTATCTCTAAACATTACATAAAATATTAAATACACATATAATATTTATCGACATTTTTATTCTTTAAATAAAATAAAATTCATTAGGACACTAATTAACAAGACCCTTAAATTAATTGACTAAGAAAATCCAAATTTTCATTGAAGCATTAACAAGTCTCATATTCTTGGATCCGTCACTAGTGTTGTGCTTTTTTATAGAAGGTAATACATGAACTTTGATGAACTTAGACAAGCTTATCTTATATACACACAAACTATAAAAAGAAAAAAAAGGCACCTAACTCAAATATTAATGAGATAAATCGCTTCCTAAACATGTTGCATACCTTTAATAAAACAGACACGAATTCTTTATATAATATTTTCATTCAACACTATTGAAAGTGTATATGATCTCTGTTTCATTTGTTTCATTCTTGAACAGAAAAGTTGTACGTGTTCTTCTTTTCCTTAGCAACGAAGTTTGTTCAAACTGTGAATGCAACCATCGCATGTATATGTCAATATTCTAGTTAGTTCAACTTACTTTCAAGTTTTTTTCTCTATGACCTTGAAACATCGAAACATTATCATAAATGTTTAATTTTGAATGAAAAATTAAGAAGGGAATACATATTTTAGCGAATATTAATGAGTTAAAGAGACATATGGTGAAGGTGACCGCATATGATGTTAGGAAACTTTCATGGAAAAGTGACAACGTAGTACACGCAACCACGTATGGAAGCTAGCTAAACAATAATGGACTCATCACATCCATGTCTATCCACAACTTCGAAATTCTTGCCATGAATAGGTGCATGTGGACAAAGTGCTAGATTAAGAAAATGCATTATAAATCAAAACAAGGTAATCTCGAATTCATTAGATCTTACTAGAAGCTAGAGTTTGAAGGAAATTTCAATGGAAGAAAACCAACGCATTCAAAAAAGTAAAAAGATAAAGTCGACCACAGGACAAATTTCATATCCTCACAAAAGTTCAACATTAATTATTAGTAGTTAATGCATGCCCTCTTTTCCCCTTTTCATACACCCAAAACATGTATTATCACTTTTGATTTTAGAATTTTGTCCCATTTTCGACGTCCATCAAAATATCTCGTCCATGTTCAATGCATTGTTTATTTTCTTTTCATAGAAAAATAAACTTTGAAATTTTGTCGCATTTATAACGCAGACGTATCACAAATTTGAACCAACAAAATTAAAGATATAGAATATAGCAAAACAAAAATGTCAAAATGTTTATAATTTGTTTGGTTGGAATTTTTAGGCAGTCCAGATTCAAGGTTAGGAAGGTAAAAGTTCTTGTTCCAATTTCGAACAAAAGTTTCATTAGTATTTCTTCAATATCTTCTTAATTGTTTATTTGAGAAGAAAAATTTTGTTTTCTCTTAAAATTTTGTTATCAGAAGCATCACCACCATGTATATAATTATACATTAATTAATTAATTATTTATTTATTTATTATTTATGCGTAGCTCCTGATCAGTGTTGGAGTAGTAAATGAAAATAGAAAAATAATGATAAAAACAAATATTAGAGTTATAAATGAAGATAAACTAATTAATAATAAAGCTATACAGATAAAAATTAGGTTAACAAGCTAGAAAAACTACTTTTATAACCATCGTAGTTATTGTGACGTTATTTTATGCAGAAATGATTTAGAACTAGTATTAGAATAACAAATGACTCTTGCAGTTTCTTTTTAACTCTTAAAATTTTGAAAGAATTTTATCAATGTTTATTATAATATTAATTACTTTTTTGTTATTTATATCCTGATTTTTTTACTTAATTTTTAATTATTTATTTATCGTGTTGTAAAGGGAAGGAAGTAAAATATAAAAAAAAATCTTATATATATATATATATTATTCTATTAAAAATTAAGTTATTGTACTTCTTAATGTTGGAAAAATTAAAATTCACTAAAAATAAACGGAGAGAATCAGAAAAAAAGAAGAAGAAGCAAAACTAAATATAAATATTACCTTAAAAAGTTAATGAAGTTCATTTGATCCTCCTAATAACTTTTTTTTTATACATACCTAAAGTATCAAAGATAAGAAAAAAATGTTTAATAAGAGAGAGAAAAAAATTCCTTTCAAAGGAGAGAAAGATAGGCCATAAATAAAAAATATTAAAGAAATATACGCGAAATAGATTAAATGTTTATTTTTGTTTTCTATTTGAAATAATCCAGACTCTGGAATAATTCAATTGACGAAGACACAAATTTTAAGTCTGATTAGGGTTTGGACTGTTGCAATGGAAAAACTAATATATCAAAACTATTTAGCGACAATAAACACATGCATTAAGGAAATAAAAATACTAAATATCATTGGAAAGGGAAATATTTATTTCATTTAGAATTCAAAATATTTTATACTTGTTTTTCAAGTTATCAATTATTTAAACTCCGAATTTTTCTAATAAGTTTATTTGAACAAACTATGTGATAACACCCATACACTATTTTCAATATGAAAAAATCAAGTACGATTTTATCTTGCACTCTATTTAACCTGTTCTACTTAACTCGTAAATAATTACGTTTAAACATTGATAATTAGGTAAAACTAAGTGTTTAAGAAATATATTCTAGATTGCTTTTGCAATGGATAACCAACCTAATTCATTTAATAACCGTAAAAGTAATTTTTGGAAAAGTTGATTATTAGGAATATAAAAGACATTAATGCTGGAAGCGTAACGGACTGAATAGGGTTGAAAGTTTCAAGGGCTGTGATCTTGCGGATGACGCCAGGAGTGTGGACCATAATGCACCCAGAAAGAAGGGACACGTGGCGGAGAACGGTGGAAGGGCACACATAACATAACGCAACACAACACAACAACAGAAGCAACGTCTCCGATGCCACCACCATGACTGAACCAATGAAACAAACAAGAACCATTTTCCTGAGAAAAAGCAAAGGAAACTGCCAAAAGGCCCTTCCCCTTCCACCGGGTAACCGTACCCCTATGCACTCTACCCCGGGTCCCATGCCCTCTTCCACGCTGGCACCTCGCACGTGCCCGCTTCCGTTGTTCCCCCACAACCCTGCCACACACGTGTCCTCCCGACCCCACCACCATCACCTTGGTCTTCCTTCCACCAACACATCCCAAAAACCATTAAAAAACAGTTAAAGCTAAAAATCAACACTGCCTACATGGCACCGTCTAGTCGGCAGCTCTTACCTGACACATTGCTTTTCTCATCTTTTCATTTTTTACCACCATTTTATTTAAGTACCGGGTAAAATTAAAATTACAAAATGACCCTTTCAGCCTGCCACATCAAATATCTCTATCTGCCCATCTGGTCGCGCTGCTCCGGATTATATTATATAGACAAAAAGATCTCTCTCACTGGAGCATTGAACAAACAAACACTATCTTTACTCTTTTATCCTTTTATTTTTTAAACCTATAATTTATTGGTCTAACGTTTGGTCACATTTAATAAATAACAATAATAATAATAAATATAGTGATTAATAACGTGGACCGAGGAAACCCCGAATAAACCCCACCATCCAGCCTTGCCACATCTATTTGCATGTCATTCTCTCTTTCTTCCGCACTAGTTCTATTTTTCTTCCTTCTTCCTCTCCCTCTTCTTCCAATAAGAAGAATCACACCATCTTTGCACACTTCAGAGAAAAACGATTCAATACACAATTTTCATGGCCGTTGAGGCGCGCCATCTCAATCTCTTCCCCTCCAAACTCGTAACCAACCGGTATGTATCCATTTGCCTTCTTCTTCTTTTCGCACTTTTTCTTTTAATTTGTTTTATTCGTTCATTTGAAGTGTTTTTTTACAACATGTTTTACGTGGTTGTGCAGCGAAGTGATGAATTCTGTGGATGCGAATGTCAACATGTATAACGCTCAACAGATTGGTTATTCTTCGTATTTTCCGTTATCCGGTGCCGTCACGGAAGCCGTGCTTCCTTCATCGGTGTACAATTTGATCGGAAACGCCGTCAAATCTGAAAGTGGTTTAACCAACAACAACAGCGTTGTTGTTCCTCCCTTGTCGAGAAAGCGCTCCAGGGAGAATTACAGCTACAACGACTCGTTCTCGTTTCTCGGCCAAGACGTTTCTCTTCAGATCCAACAGCAGCAGCTTGACATCGAGCATTTAATAATGCAACGAGTATGTTTCATTTCTTCGTCATAATTTCATGTATCTGTTTCTGATTAACTTGTACTTGCTTGAATTTGAAATACTGATCTGCGATGTATGATGTGTTTCTTCAGATGGAGAAGGTGAGAATAGAGATTGATCAGAAGCGGAAGAGACAAGCGAGAAGGATAATCGAGGCGATTGAGGCAGGCGTGATAAAGAAGCTGAAGGCGAAAGAAGAGGAGATAGAGAAAATCGGAAAGCTTAATTGGGCGTTGGAAGAGAAAGTGAAGTCTCTGTGTATGGAGAATCAGATTTGGCGGGACTTGGCTCAAACGAACGAAGCCACGGCGAATGCTTTACGGTGTAATCTGGAGCAGGTGTTGGCGCAACGCGAAATGGTGGACGACGGCGCTGCCGCGGCGTTGATGGACGATGCTCAGTCTTGCTGTGGAAGCACTGGCGAGGACGGTGAAAGAAAGAAAGAGGTTGGATGGCGCACGATAATATCAGGGTGCGCAGGTGTGAAGGATAAGAAGGACGGTGGTTTCGGGAAAATGATGATTGGTGAGAGTAATGGGAGGTTTTGCAGGCACTGTGGGAAGGAAGAGTCGTGCGTGCTGATTTTGCCGTGCCGGCACATGTGTTTGTGTACTGTATGTGGGTCTACCCTCCACATTTGTCCTATATGTAAATCTTTCAAGACTGCTAGTGTCCATGTTAACATGTCCTAGATTTGGAAAAGAAAAAATAGGACTAGACTAGGACCATCAAACCTCTTCTTCTCAACCTCAAAAGAATATATATATCAATCTTTCATATATTAGAAAATAGTAAAAAAGAAAAAAGAGTTCATTTCAATCCAAATATTTTTATTCTTTCATTGTCTGCTATTTATTTTGATTTGAATTTCACTTCATTGAGTGTCGAATTGCATCTCTTACAAAAATTATATTTGGTTCTTTATAATTGAAATTAGCATTTACAGCAATTGATATGCTAATTTGGTTCCACAAGACTTGTGCATTTAGAGTAAATTAAATAAAATTACAAGAGATTTATTAATGTGAGTGCTGTGTAACTTATTAAAAGCTCTAATTTCTGTGTCTGTTCAGAAGGTGCGGAGGTGAAACATGTACACTACAATTTTGTTAGAATTAAATATGCTTTTTTTGGAAAATTTAAAAAAAATTTGTGGATTTAACCTTTTATATTTAATTTTATTAAATTTATTTGATATTTTAAATATTTTTATAATAATATTTTAAAGATAAAGAATAAATAGACCAAAAGTTTAAAAAAAACTAATTTTAAATTTTACCGACTCGAAAAACTTAAAATATATTTAAATTTTGTTAAAATGAAATTAAAGGAGAAGAATGAGCGATATGAGAGATAAAATATGAGAGTGGGGCCAGGATGGAGAAAGTGAACGCGCGTGGGAAAGCAGCGCGTGAAGTCAACGAGGTGGGGACAGAAAGTGACATTAGTGCGGCAAAAGCTGACACGTAGGACGCTCGTAAATGTAGCTGTTATTTGAAGAGTGCCTGCAACGGCCATTTTCTTAGAGCTCAGGCTTTGGACCAAAGGCCAATGCACAGGAACAACCTGACACGGTAACCGGTGGTTCCCAACCCCCGCCAAAGAAAAGTAATATTCAACTATTTTAATGTTTTAATACTTTAAATAAATAAAGTTTTGTTTTTTAAATGAAAATTGAAAACGGGAAGCGTGAAGGGAGTGGAGAGAGAGAAAGGTGTTGGGAAGGTGACATCATTGATGGGCGTGGAAAGGACGAGGGCGTTTTGTTTTGTTTTGTTTTGTTGGTTTTATTTATAGGGGTAATAGAATAGAAAAAGGGATGGTGTTAGTCTGGGAGGCGGTGCAGTGCAGGTAAAGATAATAGATGATTTTGGGAGAGTGAAAATGAAAGGGTAGGAAAGGTGCTGCTTTCTTGAATTCAATCTCTCTGGTCACTGTTAAATAGGGACTAGAGCTGCCAGTACAGTACCTACCCCAATTATATTCCCCTTTATGTCAATCTCATTCCAATATTATGGAACAAAAGATTTTCTTACGCCTTCTTTCACCAACAACAAATACTAAAAAATAGAGATCAGGGGCACGATTTCGACAATACAAGAGGATCCACATTTTCTCTTCTTTCCTCAAGTTTCATATATATTTCTTATTTCCTCCTCGTTACATTTTAATTTATTATTTTTACTGTTAGCGATGTGAGTAGGGCCGTCCTTTGACTAATGATGGCTGGTGCACGAAAGAAGATCCGTTGCAGTTGAGATTTGGGGGAGGGAAGAGAAGGCGGTTAAAAATGGAAACTCCTCTTGGATGTTATTAATATCGGTGGTTTTGTTTTGTTGAACTGAAGCATTGTGTGTGTGCCATCCCATGCTCTGTTTCTGTTTCTGTTCTTCAATCATGAATACCCTTTTCGAATGGATTGCTACTATTTTAGGTATTTTTTTTTCTTAATTCCCCTCGAAAGCACCGAAAAACAATAATGGTAACAGAGAGGGAAACGTGGCTCAGCCACATGTGAACGCCACGTGACTCGTGAATGCTTGATTAGTTTCAATTTTGTTTGTTCTCTTCTGTGTCAAGTTCAAGTCAATGATCGCCATAAGAGGTGCCCACGTGTATCTGTGTACGTAAATGTAACGTCTGCCTTTTATGAGTAAATCCCAGTTTTTATATTTTTCTTTTCTTTTCTTCAAATAATCTATCACTCCCTCCCACATTTATTTATGTTCCTCTTTTTTTAGAAAGTAAGGAAGAGAGAAAAATAAAATAAAATAAAAATCTTATTAATTGAATTTCTCAATTAGTGTGAATTAAATTTCATCCTCAGTTATTTTCGAGATTTCAAGAAATATTACTCGAAGTATTAATAAAATCAATGCATTATACGCTAATCACAAGATTTAGATTTAGTTAATATCATTTAATTCTATTAATTAATACAATCTAATTTTTTTGTTAGAACACAATAAAGAAAAATAAGAAAGAGGGAATGAGAATTAAGTATTTAATTATAAATGCTACTAGGATCATATATTTATCAAAGTAAAGTTAGTTAACATTATTTATAATTAATTTAATATTTTTTTAATTATTTCGAAAGGAAAGTTTACCTGCGTTGAGGTTTGGACTTTTTCATTTTAACTATTATAAACCAATACACAATTTTATTTACCTGTCAATGTTATTTATATTTTTCTTATCAACAAGTCACATATAGGGATGTCAAAAAAATCTGTACTCGTGGATATCTGCAGATAAAATTCGCAATGGGTAGGAAACAGATATTAAAAATGGATATTTGCTATTCACGGATACAGGTATTTTTGATACCCGCATGTTAGCGGAGCAGGTATGGGTATCATACTATCCGTACCCATGGATACCCGTATCCGCTAAACTTTAATTCAAAAAATACCCCCATATATATATATATATATATATATATATATATATATATATATATTTATTAGTAAAAAACATTATGAGCCTTCATTCAGTAATGATGCTCAGATTCTTATCCCACATCGGAGTAGATTATTTCCAAATACAGTGGAGGCATTGATGTGTCTCAAAGACTGGTTATGGACCAACGTGGAAGGTAATGAAATTAACACTTTTACTTAGATATTTTAATTAAGTGATTGTTAGAAATTTTTAATGAACTTCTTATGTTTTTAGGCTCTTCTAGATTAAAATTGGACACATGAAACTTTATACAATGTTGCAAGAGGTGGTGGCCATTGAAGAAGTTAGTAATTTCTTTAATATTTCATTCAAAAATAAATTACAATATAAATTGTTAGTGATTTTTTATTTGTTTGTTTTTCAGGTATCAATCGGAGAAACTGAATTTGTTTATGTAAGCACTAGTTATGGTTAAATATTTATTTTTTAAAATATTTTTGTAAATACACGTCTGTACCTGTGGATACCCGCAGATATGAAAAAAATAGACGGATACCCACTTAACGGATACTCGACGGATATGGGTACGAGTACGGGACAAATATTTATCCAGCAGGTAAGGTACGGGGGAGCTACTACCCGTACCCTACCCGTCCCGTTGACATCCCTAATCACATCCAACTTTCTACATAACTAATTTCTAAGTTCAACCATACACTCAGTATATTTTGCATAATTAAATAAAATAAGCATTAAGTAATTTTTTAATTTTCTAATGTATTATAAGTATTCCATTTTCTCATTTAATACTATTCTTATTGTTTTATTTTACCAAAATAGCACACTTAAACAAATTAATTCACCTATCAAAATATTCTCTCAAGTATTTACATGTATTACATGTTTTGTTTTACCAAACATTGATTGAGTGTAATTGACACAAAAAATCAGTTTTATTTCATTCTTGAGAAACCAAATTTCAAGTTGAATTTTGTATTTTTTTTTTTGGTTTTTTCATTTTAAAAATAATGGAGGGAGGAAAAATAGATAAAATATTAACGGTTTGAAATTAATTAATTTGAGAAAGAAATTGTAAACAGATACATTATACGGAAGTTTAAATTATAAAAATATGTAACAAGAACATTTTTATGAAAAGAAAAAAGTGAATAATTATGAAAAGTGTGAGATATAATTAGATTTATGAATTATTAAAAATGCATTTATTTAAACAAAATAAGTGTATGTAACATGTAATATCCCAATTTCAGCAGCTTAAAGCTAATAAAAATAGAGAGTTTTATTATAGTTTCAAAAACAGATAATTTAGTGTACACAATATATTAATACAGTCTTACAAAAGGTATGACTATAAAAATATATCACTTATACACTTAAACTAAACTAATAAACTCTATATTTAAACTGACCACTGCTAAAGCTCCCACTGGAAACCTCCTCCTCAACCCTAAAACGATGGCTCTTCATCCTCCAGAAGTGCCTTTGACACTGCAACCACATCTACTCCCACCAAATAGGTGATCATCGCAAAAGGAAGCATACAACACAAGACAGGAACACAAAAAGCAAGGGTAAGCTAGTCTGATTAAGGAATCATGCAGTTCAATTATAAACAGAAACCATGCAATCTTTCTCTTTATCACCAGAATCATATAGACCACCACAACACATATACATGACTCTAAACTCAATATCCGGATTATGTAAGCGACATCGGATCTCTTGGTGGCTTGCACCTGTGACGGTTCCCAAACTCTGCAAAGTTTGGACACAAGGGGTTATCTCCCAACCACTCCCAAGGTAAGTCCCCTTCGCGTCTGTGACTGAATCGGGTCCACAAACTAGGACCTCCTGCTACTCCTCCCGACATAATCCATTATGCTCTACATGAGCCTTAATGGTTATAGGAGC
>Ga0214542_1010192_pt1 | contig 13900 bp, 7 predicted proteins | sample CNSS1metaG_FD_160096 | JGI IMG/M metagenome (GOLD analysis project Ga0214542, IMG submission 160096) | Root nodule microbial communities from cowpea collected in UCLA plant growth center, Los Angeles, California, USA - CNSS1 | ecosystem: Host-associated > Plants > Roots > Nodule | place: USA...
AATCTATTTTCTTTACTATTGTTTATATCTTATTTTATCTTTTTATCTTTATCCCTCATATTTTTATAATTTTATTTGACTAACTCTTGTATAGTTTTATAAGAACTAACTTGTTAAAAATCAATTCCGTGTTCGTTGGGAGACGACTTTGGGGTACTTTACCCTTACTATTTTGTTGACTACTTTCTTAACAATACTGAAGTTGTTATAGATAAGTAAAATTAATTTGATCGCGTCAACGACAGTGTTATCAAGGTTTAAATGTTAAAACGAAAATAGGTTTTATGATGGTTTAATTTCTATTAAAGGATCATTATATAATGGTTTGTAGCCCCTCTTGGTTGCCCCCTTTGCCCTTTCACATTTACTCCCAAAACTACATCTAGCAAAAATAAAGTCTATTTCATATCTAACAAGATTTGAACCCGTGACTCTCCACTCACAAGGAGAAAGCACAACCATTATGCCAATTCATATTTAGTGATAATTATTATAATCCTATAATTATAATATCACTCACTAGTCTCAAATATATTCTCAAAATAATAATAAACCAAATAACACAGAAAAGGCATAGACATGACTCGAACCCAAGTCCTCTCACACAATAAAGTACTCTCAACCATTTGAGCTAGTACTTTTCCACATCATGAAAGTTAGCATTTAATGCCATTAAAATCCCCACCACCCGCATTTATTAATTAATTAATTATTTAATAATTAATTTCTACGGGTCTTACAATGCTCATGTGCATGTGTTAATCAATTCCTTTTAAGCAACTTGTATTCATCGTATTGTTAATTTTCTCTTAACAACTCATTCCTTGTAGCTGAGCAAATACCTCAAGCAATGTCTTTTGCCAACATATACTCATATTTTCCTCATTGGCTTAGAAACTAAGTAAATGCAGTCATGTTAGTTTAAGAAACCTTTGTGGTTCAAGTTAACTAAACTCTTGATTTTCACACAATTTTTAGGTTTATAATGAGCCCTTATGTGTTAGAAATCAAGACTTAAGGGATTTGGCAAACCAACCCATGAGATGCGTGAAAGAGTGGCACACATATTTTGTCAATGGGTACAAGTTCCACACTAATGCATGGTCGAACGGGAAGAAGACATTTAATTGTGATGTTTACGTGAAGGGCCTCACAAAGGGTGGTTATGATGATTTTTATGGGATAATTCATAAAATATATGATCTAGAGTAATACACTTCTACTTCTCCAAATGGTACAAGAGTACATCCTAGGTATAATACTATCAAACTTGAAATCAATTCAAGATACCGACCATTTGATCCATTCATTCTAGCAAATAATGTTAGACAAGTTTATTATGTCCCATATCCAACCTTTCGAAACATCAACGTTGTTGATGTGTTACAATAGAAACTAAGCCTAGGGGTCGCGTTGAGTCAGATGAGGTGGAAAAAGATATTCCCTATCAAGTTGATGAAATGTCACATACCCATGAAATAATTGAAGTTGAAGGTGTGTCTACATTGCATGACCTTGTAAGAAGAAGAAGAACAACAAGAACAAGAACAAGAAGAAGAAGAAGAAGAAGAAGAGGAAGAAGAAGACAACGATGATGATGATGATGAGAATTATGAAGTCATGAACAATGATAGTGATGATGATTAATTTTTAATATTTGTACTTTGTAATATGTGTCATCATTGTTGTGTAGTTGTAATTTGACCTTTTAATTTTTAATATTTGTACTTGTAATTTGACATTAATATTTGTACTTGACATTCATCATTTATTTATTCTAATAGTATGCATTGAAAATAGTTTACAATGTCATCTGGTGGTCCACCTAATCCTGGTAAGGGGAAAGAGATAGCAAAGCCTAAAGCAAAAAGGCAACGCTATCTGATAAAAGTTTCTCCACAGCTGTTGCACCCATGCCATTACCATCCCCAATTGTTCCTATTGTAGAGGCCACACCACCTCCTATTATGGTACCCGCACCACCTCCTATAATGGTACCCATACCACCTTCTGTTATAGTACCCACACCACCTCCTGCTATGGTGCCCACACCTCCTCCTGTTATGGTACCCACACCACGCCCTCCTTTGGTACCTATACCACCTTCTGTTATGGTACCCACACCACCTTCTATGATGGTGCCTGATAGAAGTCATACCCCACCAAATTAAAACAGATAAAATGCAGTATATGAGAGTGAACCAAAGAAAATGTTGCTGGAAAAGTAAATGGAACTTAAGAGCAAATGTGAACCAAAAATCATGGAGATCTATAATTGGAATCCATAGAATTCATGTAGACTCATAGATGTTCAGTTGATTTGAAGGAAATTTAAAGAAAACTTAAGGACAATGGAAAAATAACACAAAAAATGAAAGAACACAATGAAAAGTCTTCACATCTTCTTTGGCTCATTGAAGAGTGTGAGAAGCCTATGTGGGTTTGAGCCATCTTGAATGAAGCCCAATTGGATCTTTTAGAGCATGCCCTTTGTTATTGGGCCTCTTGATGGGCTTGGCTTGGATGTGCATGTGGGCCATGGATTGGGCCTTGAGCATGATTTGGGCCTAGGTGTTGGCCCAAGCTATAAACCTTGTTGGGATCACATCACTTGGCGAAGTGCACTACTTCCCATTACTCTTATCGAGCCCCGACGAAGTTGATGAGGCCATCAACGCCATTGATCGGCGGAAACGTGCTCCATTTGTTGAAGAATGGCCTCCAAACGTCGATTATTCGGTGGAATTGACGGGGAAACGCAGCGGAAGACTCTTAAGATTGGATTCGCTCTCGTTCTCACACTAAACTCACACGCACATTGTATTTGGAACCCTAGGAGGAGAAATCCTCATCTAACGGGAAAGGGGAGCTAAGACGAACGGTGGGAGTACTCTCAACCAAACTAACATTCATCAAAGCTAAAATGTTTACAAACAATGGCTTGCCTCTTTATAGAACAGAGGCAACCGGAGAATGGAAGGAAAGAAAATGATGGTTGTCGTTCTAACAAAAGGTCCTAACGGCGAAGAAGGGAAAACCTAACAAAGCTCTAGCTTTGGAACCGTTACTGGACGGAGCATAAGCAAAAAGGAGAAAACGCATGAGCAAGAAGAGTTGCTCGAGGGTCACAGATGGTGAAACTCGTGACGGCAACAACCCTAAGTGTGAAGAAAAGAAATGTGAGGTAGGAACTCTGCGGCGCTCACAAATTGGGCTGCAGCGCCTTATGCAAGAGTCTCGGCCCAAGCTGAAATTCAAATGAAGAAAATGCATCCTGCACGCGGAGGAAAGAAATTGTTGTTGGGCCCATGTGATGCAATGCATTAATTGGTTTGGAGGCGCTGCAGGAAAAAGGGGCACTCTCCTCCATGGTGCGTATGGGCTCGGGCCCAATAAAAAGATGATGTTGGCTGCGGCAAAGAAATTAGCGTTCCACGCGCAGCAGGAATTGGGCCGTGGATGCAGACACAATCTTGCCCACATATGATGATGAATATTGATGTGCAAGAGGTGTGGCTGGATCTGTGTAATGTGCTGGAGAAACAATGGAAGAAGCGTGTGATTGTTGATGTAAAGGAGAGTTGGGTCGTAGGCCCAATGCCAATTCTTCAATAATTGGCAGCTTAGAAAATAGGCTGCATTTAGCAAACAAACCCAATTAGAACACATTTATTTAACTAAAATAAAAGAAAATAAAAGAAATTAAAAAATGAATAGGCCTAGGCGTTGGCCCAATGTTATGAGCCTTATTAGGATCACATCAGAAGTGTACCACTTCCCATTACTCCTATTGAGAGCCTTAGCAAAGTGCACCTCCAATACAATTTACATAGAGATACCTTCCAAAACATTCATATACAAGTATACACTACCTCATCATGATCATACATCAGTCAACAATCATACGATTGTCTGCATGTATCAAGGGCTCATCATCACATGTATCACAATGCATTGACATCATACAATCCTCATCATTATACTTAACATACACATTCATCATAGCCAACATCCAATATACTACAAACAAAACCTATCACAGTTTATCATAACAAAATATTAACACAATACACTAATGAAAAACCAGCAATCGTGTGTACATATATTTCCAATTACATAGCTCTAAACTAAGATTACACCGTTCAAACTAACGAACAACATCTTACGGACCAACTGTTAAAATTTCAGATGAATCAAACGGTTAACAAATCAAGGAAAACAATTATAAAAACTGCGCACTCTAAAAAAATTAGTGGCATCGGGTGCCCAGTAGCTAGCGCTCGACGTCAAGAAACTCGAGACATGGCGCCCTTCAGTAGGACATCGGCGCCCAATGGCCGCTATTACGTGAAAATACCAAAAAACAATATTTTTTCATGAATAACGCACTTCTTTTACACATACCAAACATCCAAAACATTCACAAAGCTTACCAACCATCTCAAATCATTCCTATTAATCTGAAAAAGACGTACCCATCATGGGAATTCTTATACTAATATTTTAATGTGCAAGTACACACCATCTACTTCAACTGTAAAAAAGAGCACCCATATATACATTCTCACTTTGCCTAAAAAATAGAATAATACTGGACCATATTCACTCATGCCCCCTTCACCCAAAATTGATCAAAATTCCATCCTAAATAGTAATCAACTCGAATTCAATACCATATTCCAATAAAACAGAAAATATCCCTATTCTCTCTTGCATCAATCCCATAATCTTTCTTTTAATAGAATTTACGTAGAATTTTCCAATGCTCACATGCCAAATTCATAATCATAAAAATCACTTCCATTACACGTAAAACCAACATGCTCCACGTAAATTTATTTTCCATCTCATTTGACCACACAATTCAACATGACAAAGTTATAATTGAATCCAATCAACTTACCTCCCAATAGCCTCCTTCTCTACAAAAATCACAATTTCATAAAAAAAAACAATCATAACCATTTCCTACACCACATTATCACAAAATTGCAAGACGATAAGAAGACTAACCACATTATCACATAACAGTGCAAAAATTTATCTTCTTAAAATTACAACTTAATCGCATCAAATCTTGACCATTCATAAGGGAAAGAACACCACGATACGCCATACATCATCCCAAATCAAATAGAAAATTAAAAGAACAAGAATAAGTAAAAGAAAATGCTGAGATTGGACCATGATTAGGTCAACAAAAAAAGTAAAAGCCCAATTCAAAAAGTATAAATAGGTGGTCCAGGTAATGAATTTGGTTGGTTACTCTTGCATTTTTTAATACCTAACTTGAACTCAACTTTACTTGAAAGTCAAAATACCTTTTGCAGGTACCATCTGAGCGGTGACAACAACTAAAGTGTATGTCTAACCAATAAGAGATCATTGGGTGAAGATCGTCCAAACTTGCAGAAATAATTTTTACTAATTTTAATTTAGTTTTTATACCAAAATCTCAAATAGGTCCCTATATTTTTATTAGTCTCAATTAGGTCTATATTTTTTAAAATGTGTAACAATTAAGTCATTTCCGTTAGTTTGGTCCTAACAGCATAAGTATGTTACGTGTCAACTCCTCGTTTTTTTTAGTTCTAATTTTTTTTAAAATTTTTTAAAAAAATATATTTATGCCATGTGTCATATCAGTATCGTGTCACGTGTCAAGTCAATATTGTGCCATGTGTTAGGTCAATATGGTGACAAATGTCAAGTCATTGTCTGAATCTCAGTTTGGTTCCTTTGTCAAACATTTTTTTTTTTAATTTCACCCCTCTAAATTGAAAACAAATTTAACTTTTATATAGATGTTATAATGATATTTCTACTAAAATTGATATTTTTATTAAATATTTTAACAATAGTAAGTTCATTTAAATTTATATTTTATATTAAGCTTTGTTTATATTTTGTTTTAAAATTTTAAATATATTTATTTTAACTTGTTATAAAATTATTTTAAAATTTTACATTTGAATTTATAAAACTTGTTACTTTTAAACCAACTCTAATATTTGTATAAAAATTATTGGTATATAATGTTATAGAAATATTTGAAATATAAATTTATGAATCTATATATTTAAAAGTTTAAAATATAATTTAAAAAAGTTTAATGTAAAATATAAATTTAAATAAACTTAATATTATTAGATATATGTAATAAAAATATCACTTTTAATAAAAATATCATTTTAACATTTATATAAAAGTTAAATTTGGTTTAAGGAGATGAAATTCTAAATTTTTAGAACAAAATGAGACTGAAATGAAATCAAAATAAAAAATAGAGTGAGAAAATTGAGATTTAGATAATAGCTTGACATGTGCCACCATATTGACTTGACACGTGGCATGTAACACCCTATGCAGCGGAATCACTATTTCCCTGTTGACCATGAGGATTTCTCGTATTTGCTCACATCAATAAAATGATGATCATCACAAAATGAGAAGACCACACACATAACAATCAAACAAGCAAAAGGTAAGCTAGAGTAGAAAATAGTTTATCATATAGTTACTTAGACTTTCAGAATCCAAAATGAATATGTCAACCAATCATGTATGACATGCACACAATACACTAAGACTCAAGATACGACTCATCTAGACAAATATAATTAATCGGATTCAATGGATGCCTGCGCTTGTGGTGGCCTTTACTGCTCTACCGAGCCAATTGTTACCGTGTTTCATCCCCCACGCACAAGTTTAGCCTTAAAGTGTGAGACTAATTGACTTTTTAAAGCGTCAGGATGCAATCCTTACCTTGAATCCTTACTAAATTATATAAATGAGGCACTACCATGAACTTCCACTAACAGAGGTCTTGGAATTACGTCCTGACCAAATGAGACACCACCATGAGATCTCACCTAGAGATTCATGGAATTACGCCTTGACCAAATGAGGCACCACTACAAAACTATTGTGGAATTACGTCCTAACATACCAACATCATGTTCCATCAATCAATATCACATTATTGCTCATACCAATTCCATATCACATTTATAACCAACCATCCCATACTCATCCCATGCCAAGATCATGCCAAACTCATCATTCACAACCCATAAGCCATTTTACTCATACATATTCACTCATCTCATGCTTTAACATAGCAATCAACTTAACAACACATTATGCAAACGATTTTGGGATTTTATAAATAAAACTACAGCTTGTGTAAAGGTTCAAAAATTTTGTATTTATATTCAAATTAAATATGATTGAATCAAGAACCAAATGAAACAAGAACTAACTTAATTGAATAACTATAAAGAAAGTTATGCACCAAACAAGCAACAAAGGTCAATGCTGTCAACAACCAAACTACAGTGATCTTGCCATAAAAATTTCTCTCACTACAGAGCTCCGATTCAAGATCCGACCGGTCAAAGTCAAGAATTGTGTGTTAAGGATCAGCTGTTAAAATATCAGCTCGATCCAACGGTTAACATAGTAGAAACCTTCATTTTATGAAATGTGTGCAGTGTAGAAAAAAAGAATTGTGCCACATCAATCAAACATACTCGCACACCACATATTTTTATTCAACCAACAACCTCATTTAAGCATCACAGCCATACAAACAGACTAAAAATTGGCAAAATAACTTTAAAAACATACACTCTAGCTTCCCTTACCTGGAAAAAGCTAGCAGAATATCCTGACACCCAAACAAGTGAGTATTACCGACCACAGAGCATATTTACGAGTTGAAAATAGTGGAATAGATTCAAAATGGGTTACCATGGTGAACCCTATTAGAATCATGATGACAAAGCTGTGAATGAAAAAGGTACGGTGGAGAATCAACTTAGATGGACTAAAGAATGGAGTTGAGCTAACGCGAAGAAGGGTAAGACCCAAACTCTAGTAGAGCTTATATGAAGAGATAAGGGAAGAGTGAGAGCACTGATTTTAGCAAGTGAGTGCAGAATGAGGGACCTTGACTGCTTTAGGGGCCTTATGGACCAACCTTTAGACCCAACTGATTAGGGACAACCATTAAAAATAAGAGTAGAAAATAATTAAACCTTACATGGCACGATGATAATGTGACACATGAAAAAAATATTTTTTTTTAAAAAAATAAAAAATTAAAAGACGAAGAGAGAAGTACATGACATGATACATACTTAATGTTGTTATTATAATACTACCGAAAATGATTTATTGTTACACATTTTAAAATATATAGACCCAATTAAAACTAATAAAAATGTGAAACCTATTTTTAGTTTTGGAAAAAAAATGAGAATTAAACGAATATTTAAACTTAAAATAAAGCTAATGACAATATTATTTTGTTAATGCTAAAATTAAATAATAAGATACTTACGCAAAAATAAAACATATTTTAATAGTCAATCAAAACCTTTTTTAGTACAACTTAATTAAAATATTAAAACATAATTAAATACTTGTTCCGTAATATAATACTTTATCAGGAAATATTTGTATGTTACTTATCTTGGCACATACACTTGGTATCAATATTTAATTCTTTGCTTCCCTTTTACGTTGTTATGAGTTTGCTTCCACATTTCTCTTTTCCTTTTGCGTTCAAGATAGTCGGTCTTCAAGACATAAGTATGTTATAATGAGAATACTTTTTCACTGTCTTTTTTTTAAATATAATTTTATATACACAGACAAATATATATATATATATATATATATATATATATATATATATATATATATATATATTCCTTTAAAATTTTAATTAAAAATAGAAAAATATGGATATTAGAAAAGTACATCAACGTTTAATATACATAAAGTTATAAATATAATATAATAAGAAGAAATAAATTAAAAAATAAATATGTAATAGATATAAATAAAATTAAGATATATAATTATCATTACACTAAAAAATAATAATTGGTAATAGCAACGTCGAATTCAAACGACGCTACATGAGTCCACTCGGATAAACATGTGACGACCGCTTGTCATTATTTTCTTCTCTCTGTTACTTACTATATTATATTAAAGCACCGAGACCATTACATTGATATTAGCAAAAAAATCTTCAAATATTAATATTTAAAATACTAATATATATTGTTATATCTTTAAGAAAGTTGTCACGTGGCTACAATTTTTCCTTATACAAATTGGCTTAGTGTAGTTGCATCAATTTTTATTTTTATCTCAAACTTAAGGCAGCTTCGTCACCGATAAAGTCACACAAAGGTGTTTATAAATAAATCCATTATCAGCGTTTCATACAAGTTCAATCTATAACAACCACCCTATTTCCATAAAACATTCACAAAATGTCATCCCAAAATTCAAACCTCAACTTTGTCTTGTTTCCTCTGATGTCCCAGGGGCACATGATCCCCATGATGGACATAGCGAAAATTCTGGCCGAGCAGGGTGTCACTGTGACGGTGGTCACCACACTCCAAAACGCATCACGTTTCAAAGCAATTTTCGCCCGTTCCATCGATTCAGGGTCTCAAATCAAACTACTTGAAATCCAATTCCCATATCAAGAAGCTGGATTGCCAGAAGGGTGTGAGAATCTTGACATGTTACCTTCATTAGGCACTGGCTTGGATTTCTTCAATGCTGCTAACAGCAACACCCAAAAGGAACAAGTAGAGAAACTCTTGGAAGATTTAACGCCCCCACCAAGCTGCATAGTTTCAGACATGTGTTTGCATTACACAGCCAATATTGCTACCAGATTCAACATCCCCAGGATCTCTTTCTTGGGACAAAGTTGCTTCAGTCTCTTCTGTATGTACAGCCTGGGAGTCTCCAGAGTTCTCTCAGGCATAACGTCGAACACTGAGTACTTCGTTTTGCCTGGTTTACCTGACAAAGTGGAGATGACCAAAGCACAGCTTCCAGCGCAGAAAACAGATGCTGGATGGAGACAGTATTATGCCAGAACAGGTGCAGCTGAAGGGGTTTCTTATGGGGTGGTAATGAATTCGTTTGAAGAGTTGGAACCGGATTATGCCAGTGCTTACAAGAAGTCCAGAAAGGGTAGAGTGTGGTGTATTGGTCCTGTTTCACTCAGCAACAGGGATGAATTAGACAAGGCTGAGAGAGGGAACAAGGCTTCAATTGATGAACATTTTTGCATGAAGTGGCTTGGTTTGCAGAAGCCAGGGAGTGTGATCTATGCATGCCTTGGAAGCATGTGTAATATAACTCCACAGCAGTTGATAGAGCTTGGTTTGGCCTTGGAGACCTCAAATAGACCCTTCATTTGGGTTATCAGAGAAGGGAGTAACCTAGAGGAAGTGGAGAAGTGGATGAAGGAAGAGGGGTTTGAGGAAAGGACCAAAGGTCGAAGTCTTGTGATTCATGGTTGGGCACCTCAGGTACTAATTCTGTCACACCCTGCAATTGGAGGGTTTTTGACTCACTGTGGTTGGAACTCAACTTTGGAAGCAATATGTGCTGGTGTGCCAATGGTTACATGGCCTTTATTTGGGGACCAGTTTCTGAATGAGAAACTTATTGTGCAAATATTAAGAGTGGGAGTGAAGGTTGGGGTGGAGGTTCCTGTGGAATGGGGTGAAGAAGAGGAAACGGGCGTTTTGGTGAAGAAAGAAGATGTTGAGAGAGCTATTAATGAGTTGATGGACGAGACTGGGGAAAGTGAAAAAATCAGAGAAAGGGTTAAAGAACTTGCAGATATGGCGAAGAAAGCCGTAGAACAAGGTGGATCTTCTCACTCCAATGTGACACTCCTTATCCAAGATGCCATGCAACAAAGCCAGAGAGATGCATAAACCATCTTTCTCATTTGGAGAAAAAAGATTGCTACTCGTCGTATGTTTCATTCCTTCCTAGAGTTTTAGCACCAATGAATAAAGTATGTTCCACTCCATTAGATCATGATGTAACTGAAAACTTTTATATTTTGTGTTACGACAAGAGATTTAAGAGGATAATTTTTTTTTAGAGAATTTAAAATATTTTATGATAAAATATGTGGTTAAAATTTTTTTGAAAAAACTTAAAATTTTGTTAGATTAATTGGATTTTATAAAATTAAAAAATTTAAATTTTCACCTAAAAATAAGAATTTGATTTTTTCTATGTAGTAAGGTCAAGGTAAATTTGATTTGATCTAGATTTAGGTTAATTCGGTTCGACCTAAATTTAGGTAGATTCGTCTCAATTTTACACGGGTGATTAAATAAATCTAGTTTGACATTGTAATGACCTAGTATCTTGGTCCAAATTAACTTGGATTCAACTTGAGTTGTACCCTGCCTTATAGAACTTGACTTGAGATAGTATTAGTCCAACTCTCTTGAACATGATACATCTCAACTCAACTTAACCTAGACTTGAGTCAACTTAGCACGAAGGTAAACTAATCACATTGTTACAATTTAGGTCCTCATTTTCTTTCTTTGGAAAGCAAAGAATGTAAGGGTAAGTCTTTCCCTTACCTCTAAATCTTTATTAACATCTCACAATTTGCAACATAATTATTTAAATGAATTTACAATTGAATGAAACAACTTCTCAATATTTTAGATTTCCATGAAGCATTACTAATCATGCCAAAATAAAATAAGTTGATCACAAAAAAAAAATCATGTCTGTATATTTTGAGTTCAAACTCATCACCAAACTTGTTGCATGATAATTCTTTAAGTACTCAAGAACTTTAAGTGCTCTTATTATGCCTTTTGAGTTGTATGGTTTTACGCCAACATGGATAGTTCTAGTAGGTCATACGTTCTCGTAGATACAACAAGTGTGTTATCCTGCATTTCTAGTCTAAAAGTATAGTTAAGACGAGAGTCAAGAATAGAGTGTGAGGCATGTGATCTATTTTCACTCAGTCAATTTTGTTGTTAAACCTAGTTAGTAGCATCAGTTTAAACAAAATCTCTATGCCTCTTAATGAAGTATAGCGTATTACTCTAATTATTAATCCAAAGAGATTACTAAAATTTGCACTACCAGAAAAATGCTAATTACCGATGAAGAAGTTCCGACGGATTACAATCCATCGATAATGATCAATTACCGACAGATGCATATGTTGAATTTACCGATGGACAACATCCGTCGATAATGTGCAGGATGAAATTGTTGGATGTCTTTACCGACGAATTTACTGACGAATGTTCACTTGTTCATTTATCGACGGATCTGGGTTGTCGGTAATGTCTTTCTTTTAGTACTCTAACGGATTTACCGTCAGTAATATCATTGATGAAATTAGAATTAAGAATTGGGATTCCCTCTTCCCAATTTTATTTTCCAATTCTCTTCTCAGTTCTCTCTTCTCTGTTCTCGTCGTGCCCACGAAAACGAAACCCACTGCCCACTATGCCAATCAACTACCGTGCCATCTCTACTCGCCAGCGAGACCAATTGGAGCCATGGCTGCCTTCCATAGTCATCTGCCGTGAGGTTCGTTGCCTAAGTCTCACTGCAGAAGCTCGTGGGTAGCGGAAGTTTGAGTTTTGTCATGGAGGGACGTTGTCGTGGCTAGTGGAAGCACCGATTGTCGAGGAGGAGCTCTTTCGCTGTCACTGCCACACCATCGAGGAGGAGAGGTACGAATTGCTTCAATTTACCCAAACAGTGAAATCAATTCAATTTCTCTCTGCACTACTATCTTGGTTTGAAATTAATTGGCATGTTGGTATGAATTGATTGTTTTGTTGGTATGAATTGGTATGATGCAAAAACGAGGGAAAATTAATGAAAACGCATGTAATACAACATCTAATGCATGAATTAGCCTAAAATGATTTGTGGCAGAACAAGATGATGATTATGCATTACACAAAGAGCTAATGGATGATAGAATATTACTAGAATGAGTAGAAATTAAGAATGCTCAATTAAAGCTATTATGGAAATGTACTAGAATATGCCTAGCTACTTAAAATGAAAAAAAAAATCTTAGTAACAAAATCCAAAATTGCTCGATGTTTAAGTATTCATTCAATATAGGTTTGATGACCGACACTTTACGAAGAATCTCTAAATCTGAGTTTTGTTCGGTGGAAAATCCTCGCAAGGCCGACGAACGTCATTCCTTCAGTGGAGATCGATGAACTCATAGCGAAAGACGAATTGGCGCGGCAGAACATGTTCTCGTTCCACTAGTGGACCCTCTCGAACTCTCACAGTTTAGGAAACCCTAAGAGGTGCGAAATCTCAACTAGAAGATGAAAGTGAGCTTTGAAAAGCGAGGATAACAATCATTCTCATTAATCAAAGCTAAAGATACAAGAGATTCTTCTGGATTTTACAGATTAAAAGGTAGTTGAAAAATAGAAGAAAAGGAGAAGTCGTCTAACAAGATCCTAACGGCAAGGTGAAACCCTAGAGGCTAAGGGTTAGGAATCAAATCGGCAACCCTTACTGAGAATGACTATGGACGTATGTTGGAGAGAAGGAACCCTAGCATCTATCTATGAAAGAAGAAGCTGCTAGACAAGTAACTAATCATGAGTAGAATAGCCTCCATGGGGAAAGATGAAATTAGGTTAGCTTGTAGAATCACCTTCAAGCCCAAACACGTGATGGGAGGTGCACGTAGTACGTTGAAGCAAGTTATTGGGTTGTAGGTGGTTGTTGGCCCAATTGATGGAGTGTTGATTCAAAATGCTAATTTTGCCCTAAATCAATGAATGGTGCAGGTCTGTTGGGCGTATGGTCGCGGTCGTGTGGCCCAATTAGATTGCAAAGAAAGACAACAAATAACAACAGATTGGACCTAAAATACAAGCCCATAAAATATGCTAATTACATCATAAATCACTATTCCTATATGTTCCTGCAGAGAACAAATAAGAGGTTAGACACAAGCGTCACCTTACCATGTAGTCCGCTATCTCTTCAGTTGGCCTCTTCCCGGTCGATACATGTCAACTTGAACCCAGGA
>Ga0214542_1010193_pt1 | contig 13898 bp, 4 predicted proteins | sample CNSS1metaG_FD_160096 | JGI IMG/M metagenome (GOLD analysis project Ga0214542, IMG submission 160096) | Root nodule microbial communities from cowpea collected in UCLA plant growth center, Los Angeles, California, USA - CNSS1 | ecosystem: Host-associated > Plants > Roots > Nodule | place: USA...
TGTATTCTATTTTATATATATATATATATATATATATATATATATATATATATTTATATTCTTTTACCATATGTTGTTTTTAATTATGTAACGGTGATTTAGTTTGTTAATTTGTGTTGTTACATTTTTAATGTTGTTTACTCTTTAAAATTTATTATATTTTACTTAATTTCATATAAAGTATTTTCTTTTAATTTTGAAATTTTTGGATAATTTTATTATTAAAATTATATATATCACATATATAATTTATTATTAAAATTATGCACACATATGTGTGAATATTAGTTTTAAAAAATATGACAACATAGCAATTAGAATAATAAATTAAAATTAAAAATTTCTAATAATATCTAAAAATAAATATGATAATATTTTAATATTTAAATTTTAATTTATTAGTTAAGTAATCAACAAATTTTTAAAATAAAAGTATATATTTATCTGAAACGCAAAAAAAAAAAAACAAAACTAAAAAAGTGAAGTTTTGTGTCGTTTTATGACTTTCTTATAAGTAAAAGAAATAAAAAGATTAAAATAATGTGTTCAAAGCACAGCTCAGGACTTCACCTTGGATTCTTTTAAGCTGTTTTTGGAATTAAACTTATTTATTCTTTTACTTCGTTTTGTAATTTCTTAGAAGATTAAATATATTTTTAGTTTTAATTTTAACTTTAAGTTAAAATTAAAATTACTTTATCTTTAAAAGTTTAGATTAATTTATTTTTTTATTTTTAAAATATATGAATTTGACATTTTAAATGTGTCTTTTAACTGAAATGAAAATAATTTAAAGAATATAAATTACAAAAACTTTGTACCTCTCAATTTCAACTGTTTTGAGATACAGAACTTTAAAAAATTACAAAAAATTATATCTCTCTATTTCATCTGTTTTGAGGTGTAACACTTTTAAAATTACAAAAATGCTTAAATCGTACTTTGTAAATACGATTGAAGTAGGCAGTCATGCTTTGAACACACGAATTTTGGTTTTTTTTTATTTATTTCTTTTGCTTATACAAAGTTGTTAGAAGGACCAGAGTTTCACTTTTAGTTTTTCATTTTATTTTTTTCATATCAGACAAATATTCTTTTATTTAATTTTTTTGTTAATTATTATTAAAAAAATTATTTTAATTTATTAATCATATTATTAAAAAATATCTGAAAATATAACATGTTATTTTTTTAAAAAATAATATTCACACATATAATAAATAAATTATATATATAATTTTAATAATAAAATTAGACTTTGTTGGATTAAGCACATGATACAAATCATATAGGACTATTTATTTTTTATCTAACATATATTGTGAAAAAAAAGAAAAATACGAAAAGGGAGGTTGAATTATGTTTTAAGCAACTTTACGGAAGTATTATTTAGTTATATGTAATAAGATGAAATAGATTTATATAGGTCACAAAATATGACAGCTTTTTACAAACTGAATTTTAAAAACTTCATCATCTTATAGTTAGTTTATCCGATGTAATGTGCAATATGATAGGTTAAGGGAGAAATAATTCAATATTTTTACATTGGTTTCTTTTACAACGCAAATTAAGTCTAATTTTTTACAAATTAATCAAGTTTCACTAAACATATTGTTGTTCTGAAGTACATATAAGTATTATTTTTATATTGTAGTTACTTATAGTTGACTCTATAAAGTACTATTTAATACTTAATCGTTTTTGTCTAAAAATTTAAGCATTCTTTCGGATTAAAGTCACCCTTAACTAACCCTAACGAATATTCTCTTAATAATAAGTCACTCAATTTAATCTAAGTATTTTTTTTTTCAACAAGCCATTTACAGTTTAAGATAAATAAAATGTCTATGTAATCAACAAATCACAAGTTTCGTTCAGGATGATATCTTTCAATGTTTAAAAGGTTAAGTTCTCTCCAATAGTTTGTTAAATAACAGAAACAATGTTCTTCCAAAGTTTTATGACACTAAAAAATTGACAAAGTTTCAGCACCGTAAACAAATGGACATTCTTGATTGCTTCTTCTTTGAGAAGTATCTTTTAAATAAGTACTTTTGAGAAGTATCTTTTAAATAAGTGCTTTTAAAAAATAATCGTTACGATATATGTTCTAGTCGTTGAGTAGTTTTAAACTCTTTTATCATTTATCAAGCTTAATAGTTGAGAAGTATTAAATGTGATCCATGAACATTAATTTCTCTTCTTTTCACACAATATCCTTGAGTAGTACTTGTTTTCCTAATTGCACAACTTTTTACTCCAAATCATGGTAGAAACACGCACCATATTGGACAAACAATTGGACAATAGTTGAAATATATACATGTAAAGATAATTAGTGAACAAAACAACTTTAGCTCGATTTCCAATAAATATTTCAATGAAACTTGTATTTGGTGCGTCTTGGCAACAAATGGTGAACACATCTCCTCCAACACAAAAATTAAGTTCCAAGAATATTTTTTATGTTACATTAACTTAATGTTTGTATGCATTTATCAATAAACACTTAGTGGAATATCTTATTAGTGCTTTATCATTTGTAAAACGGAACACTCTCATTTTTTTACATGATTTGTACATCATTCATCAAACACATTTTTTTCACGTTTTAAGCTTTTTGTATTAAGCACTTAATCAAAATCATATATTGCTTAAGTTTTGCTCTAACATATATGAATTCTAAAACAAAATCAAGTTCTTTCTTTTTTGTGAGAACTATAAGAAATTTTGAGTTATAAAAAGTCAAATTTGGTCAGAATAATATTTGGTGATCAATTTTATGGCTTATCGATCAAACTTTTCATTTCTTTTAGTGTTGCTTTGATATCTTACCCAAAATTTACTATCAAAATTATCCCTTCTCCTTTTATGTTTTCTTCCATAATCATAAGAACTAGGTTAAATAACTTCATGAAGCGTTTATTATCTTAAATCAACATCTTTCTTCTAGTAATTTTTTTAATTAATGATTTTGCATTTCATTAAGAAATATAAGTATTTATACTTTATGGTTTTAATTGAATAAAATGGCTTTAATAGATCAACACAATTTAAATTTAACTCTCAAGATTTTAATATGCTAAAAATAATATTTTACTCTACTAAAATTAATTTTATGTGATTTTTTTATCGGTTAAATTAAAAAAAAGTTATTTTAATAAATTAAAAACTCATTTAATCGCTTAAAATATAACTAAATACTCAATTTTAAGTTTTAAATAATTCTAATCAATTAAATATTTTTTTAACAAATCTAAAAATATTTTAACCCGTTAAAACACGTTTTAATATATTAAAATGTGACTAAAAATCACGAATTAAATTAAATGTATAGTTTTTCTAACTTACGTAATGATTAAATTAAGATGAAACAATAACTTTAAATATGATTAAGTTTGTTTTTTCAGTTTTTATTAGACACAGTCATTAAAATGAAACAAAACCATTTTACTAAAATTAGAAAATAAAAAACTAAAATCAAAATGACCAATCTAATATAAGTACATTTTATTTTTTCAATCCCGTGGGAGAGTGGTAATTTTCTCATTAATTTCCAAACGACGTCGTAGTTAGTGGACCATTTCATTTCTTCCTTCGGTCAGACACCCTTCTTTTGCTTTTGGCGGAAAAGAGAAAAGGAAAATCCTGAATTTTCCCGCCAATTTTTTCTTCGATCCGAACAATGGCACCAAAATCCGATAGCGCCGAAGGTACCATCTCCGCCGCACACCTTTCATTTCACAGTTCTTACCTCAAATCCTAACATCTCTCACTCTTTCATTTCACAGCTATCGTGTTGAACTTCGTCAATGAGGTAAGCATCAACACCGTTCCCAATCTTGTGTCATCTCACGCGATACGCCTTCATAGTAGCAAGAAAATTAAAATTTAAACTAAAATCGCCTCATTTTGTAATGGCGGTTTCAATTTTGATTTTTGATTTTTTTTGAAATTTGATCAGCAAAACAGGCCGGTGAATACGCAGAACGTGGCGGATGCGTTGCAGAAGTTCAACCTGAAGAAAGCGGCGATTCAGAAAGCGTTGGACAACCTCGCTGATGGGGGACGCATTTCGTTCAAGGAGTACGGTAAGCAGAAGATATATCTCGCGCGGCAAGATCAGTTCCAAATTCCCAACAATGAAGAACTTAACCAGATGAAGGAGCAGAATGCTGACACGCAAAAACAGCTAGAAGATCAGAAAAAGGCTATCAGTGAGGTTGAAGCAGGTATATGTACTCTACTATAGTCATGGACCCTAACGCAACATTTTTTGTAGTTTGGACATGTTTAGATAGACTTTAAAATTTATAAAAAAAAAAATGAAGTAAGCACCTTCACAAACTAAAATTAGTTTATCTATAAACTTAAAAAGAAAAAAAAAAACTTTTTTGGGCAACTTAACATGTGAGAGCTTTTGCAAATTAGCTTAAACTTATTCTAGTTTAAGGTATATTGAGGAACCGATATTTCATTTTTTTTTCTTATTTGTAAGTGTTTACCAGGAATTTATCTAAACAGGTTTTTAGTGTATTCCAGTGAATGAGACATAGATCATTGTGAGTTCATGTTTTGATTTTGATAAGCAATTCTTCCAAGCTCATTTTGTGATTTTCCTCATTTTGTGGATTGGAATTTGAAACGGTACCTTTTCAACTTTTATCCAAATTTAACTTATGTGCATGTTTGGATTAAAGTGGAGAGAGTTCAAATGCATCTTTACTTTCTAAACAGCGATTTTCTTCTTCTTTATGTGTGAAGTTCACAATTATGCATTAGAATGTAAAAATAAATTTTAAATTTTAATCTAAGTATAGCCATCTGACCTTCATCCAATGGTTTGATTTGCTAACTGAACCAATGATTTGAATCAGAGTGAACCAAATCCTTATTATTTTCTGCAGATAGCGATTTCCTGCATTCTCTTAATTAGCAGATCGAAAACATTGAAAGAAGATCAGATGACTCGTATACTTTAATGAATTAGACTTGAAACATGTATCTGAGATTTGGTTTTGAAGTGTCGAGTTGCCTGATTTCCATCTAAAGGCTTCGATTGGGCGACTGTAACAATTATGTGGATTATTGAGTATACTAAGTCTGGGTGATTTGGTTTTATCAATTAAATGCAATCATGCATCAGTGTTGTTAAAGGAAGATTAGACAACTCATTTTGTCTTTGGTAAATTAGACATAAAATAGAAATTCAATATTAAACAGTGAAAACATTGACAATCGTGTTAGTGTTTTAAGTTTAAATTACAAAAATGAAATAAAAGTAATGTGACATTTTGTAATTATATGTGAAATAGAAAATGAATGGAAAACTCTTTTTTCTGTGACTAAACAAACAAGTCCTTCTTAGAGTACTGCTGTGCAATGATTTTAATGAGTGCCGCATTGTTTAATAATTTTGTTATAAAAACATTTCATTCTGGATACTAGTTATCGTAGATTTGGAACAATTGAGAATTTGAAATTGTGGACATAACTCTTGATCTTGCAATTTAAGAATGTAACTTGGTGGTGCAGAAATTAAGTCGTTGCAATCAAATTTGACACTGGAACAGATCTTTGAAAGAGAAGTGAACCTTAGATTGGAGGTAGCTGATGTGGATGCTTGTGTGTTTTTTTTTTTTTTTAATTTCTTGAGAAGGAATTGTTGGTGATTGTTCCTGCTGTTTCAACTAAGATGTTTTGCATTTTATGTTCTGCTTCAGGTTCAAGAAATGGAGGAGAAATTGAGCAAGTTACGTGGAGGTGTTACTCTGGTGAAGCCAGAAGAACGCAAGGCAGTTGAGGGTATGTTGTCAGAGATGATAAGTCACTGGAGAAAGCGTAAAAGAATGTTCAAGGATTTATGGGATACCCTCACTGAGAACTCACCTAAGGATCCCAAAGAATTTAAGGTTTCTTTCTTGGCCAGTCACATCCTTAGATCTTATTCGTTATTGTTAATGTTTCTGTTATCATGTTGATACTAGTCTGTACTTTGCAGGAGGAGCTTGGAATAGAATATGATGAAGATGTTGGGGTGAGTTTGCAGTCGTATAATGACCTTATTCAAAATGGTAAGAAGCGGCCTAGGGGGCAGTGATGTATTTTTTGAAATTAACAATTAAGAAATACAGATTATTTGGTGTTCTGACCACAGTATAAATTACTGCAAATTACAGACAGCTTATGCATTGAGTTTTTACAATTCTGATCTAGTTTGGTTTTATTCACTTTACAACCCTAGCTCATCACTAGAGTATTATTGTCTCAATGCAATATATTTTTATTACTATATCTTTTGGCTCAGGCATTGGTCCTCTTTATTTTGCATAGTATTCTGGTGCTCATGATTCAAGGAAACATTACCTTTATAGTTGAACTTCATATCTACTGAATAATGAAATTGGCATCAACAGATCCTGGGAAACAAAACTAACTCTAAGCAGAAAGCACTCATATTCCATTTTGGAGAAGAAACTACGTGCTCCCTCCTTAAAAATCTTACCCAGGGATTTCCTGGTATACTCGAGTATCATAGTTATTAGAAAATCCTACTATGTATGATTTTAAATATACTATTTGATTAGCTATTTAATACATAAATGAAAATTGGTGCAATATTGTATCATCGATGACTTGCACAATTTAATGTTATTTTTACTTTATTTACTTTTCTTTCACCAACTCCCTTGAAAGAAACTTATTAGTCATACAAGCAAAAATTGTTAAAAGGAATTGAAAGTCAATTTTTAAACCTATTATTCGATCATATTACTATTTTATTTCTCTCATTCAATACATGAACTTTGTTTGGTTTCATTGCTTTGTTTATATTATTTATTTTTAAGAGACTTCACAAACTCAATGACCTAACAATTTTGTTTTATGAGATTTATGTTCAAGTTGATTTTATTTTTCTTGTGTTAAATTATTAAACGAACACAAGGTATTATTTTTACAATATATTGAAGTTAATTTTTTATTGTCTCTAATCTTATGATCCAATACAGCTTTTGATTCAAGTTTCAAAAGTTTGACTGTTCATGATTTGAATATCCCTTCGATAGTTTTTAGTATTATGTTTCAAATTGTTAAGATGGTTAGTAATTGGTTTAAATGTTAATGACATCCCAGGTTTTTTCTGCAGTCATATTTCTGTGTGTGATCAAAATATCAACCTGCTTCCTGTGTTCATGACTCCATGTCCAGAGAGTGCCTACTTTTATGTTGTAATTGCAATAAAGAGAGAATCCCCAACATTAATTTTTCGTCGAACTAATTAAATTAACAATTTAAACAATGAAAAACACATTAACATTCTGATGACAAATCCATGAGACAAAATTTAAAGAACCAAGCCATAGCACACTTAGGTACTTGAAAATCTACAACCTGAGGTCCTACATGCAAATTATACACTATAATTTTGCATTCATCTAGACCTCACTGAAATTGGCCTCTTGTGCAAATCCAACTGAGGCACACCCTGCATCTTGGATTCTGACACTGTATTTAATACTAGTTTCCTGGAACCTGAATTGACATCTATACCAGCACCATAACCTGAAGATGTCTTCTCGGAAGATTCATTTTTATTCTGATTGTTATCAGTTTCATCATCACTATCATCAAAAACTACTTCCTCTTTGAAAGGATCACCCTCAATTTCAGCATCCACCGAGGCATTAGTCCCCATCAAAACCTTATCTGTTGAATTTCTACTTATAAAGTCTTTTGACCCTTTTAACTCATCTATATCCTTGTTAAAATCTTCTCCTTGAGTTTCACTGAAGATTTCCTTTTCCATCTGATGTTTCGCATTATCCTGTCCATCCTCCACTTTTCTTGTTTGAGGGCCTGGACTATCATGATCATCAGGATCATGTGACTGAGATCGGGAGAGTTCCACTGCTGCTCTTGCAGCAGCAGCAGCATATGCTGCTGACTCGAATGCTGCCTGTGCTGCATCAGCTACGTCCTTGTACTTTTTCCTGCCCTTAAAGGAATCAGTTAACTCCTCATTTTTCCCTCTACTAGGCAAAATGCTCTCATTCTCTTCCTCCTTCTCAGGTCCAAGCTGGTTTTGTAATTCTACAGCGGATTGTGCCTGAACAGTTATCATCAGATGCCATAAGTACTTGTTTTTCAAATGTATATTATACAACTAGAAATTGTAAATGTTGTTGGCTCAGTTTTTATACCTCAACTGAAACAGAAGTTTCTTCAAGCTGCAGAACAATACCATTCTCAGAAGCAATGTCTTTGAGTACCTTCATTCTGCTTTCCAGGCTTGGCATCCTTGTTGACAGCTTTTGTATCATCTGTGAGTAATCGAGATAAAAAGGGTTGTAAAATAGTGTCCAGAGAAAAACTATATATCTTTTACATAAATCCTAGTTCCTAAGAGGCAAAACAAAATAGCGGGAACAAAGATTGGTGATTTTGATGTCATATATATACATACCTGAGGATGGACGCCACAGTTGTTCCTCAACTCAATAGAACGAGCAGCAAACTCCTTGCCAAAGCGCGAGGTCAAAACGGCACGAATCTCTTGTATCTCCGGAAAATCTCCACACCTTGATGCTGCATAGAGCAACCCCGACGCTGCCTCTTTCAGTTCCTCGGGACATTCCCTACAACAACAACACCAAACCCATTATTTCAAGAGAAAATTAAAAGTTAAAACCAATTCCTTCACCTAAAAAGTTACCCTTAAACCAACCTTTCTTGTTCAATGAGGTGGATCCTTTCGATCAAGAGGTTGCAGTATCCTTCAATCCTGTCATACACATCCAGCATGTTCTGATCCTTGATCACATGCTCAACCTACAAAAAAACAAACAACCCAGTTTTAAGTTAGCTCGATAATGCAAAGTGATTAAATTGAAAAAGTTGTCAGTGTGAGAGAGAAGATAAGATGTGTAATATCTTACTCTAAGTGAAGCACGTTCAAGGTGACCCAGTTGGAGGAGTTCAAGTACATCAGAACGTGCATGTCTAAGGCGAGCCTGGCGCTGGTTCTTGAGAACAGCGAGACGTGAGATTGCAAGGTTAGCAATAGCCTTGAACTTTGTAGCCTTGAAGGTTCTACCAAGGAGAGCATCAAGCTTCTTACCCATAGATAACAACAAAACAACACAACCTATGGAACAACAATGGCAGCTTCCAACCTATGGAACAAAGAAGCTGGCTCAAAATTCTGTGATGTCAAAGAAAGAGAGAGAAAATGGAGGTTTTATATGGTGATTTTGAGAACAAGTGCCAGTTGGCATTTCTCTGATATTTCCCTTGCATAAAGATTTTACCTTTTGATATATTTCTTTATTGGGTGTTGTTGATTGCAACAGTTTTCTTAGGAGAGAAGAGTCTTCAACGCGGTTGGCGTGTGAAGTGTTGAAGGAATCACTTTTTCAGTTGCCACCTTCTCAGAAAATATGTGAAGAAATCACAGAACGGAAGCCCCAAACACAAATCATCGTTTTGGTGTGACTATTTGGTTAGACGCATGAGACGGAAATCCAAAAGTCATAATCATTCTTGTTTACTTTTTTTTTTTTTTTTGATAACTTTTTTTTTTTTTTTAATTTAAAAAATTTATTTTTTTTTTTTTTTTTTTTTTTTTTTTTTTTTTTTAAAAAAAATTTTATTTAAATTTTTTATTTTTTTAAAATTTAAAAAATTTTTTTTTTAATTTTTTTTTTTTTTTTGCATACGTTTATTTTTATATTAAATTAAGAAAATTAATGTTTATTTACTTTATTCCGTTTATTCTTCTTATTAAAAAAACGTTTAATTAAACTTCTCAATTTTTTAAAAGTTAAAGAACTTGACTGAACATTTTATGAATAAGGGAGAGTAAATTGAATAAATAATGAATACATGATTAAAAAATGACTAAGCCAACTTAAAATATAGTCGGTAAAGGTATGACATTAATAAAATTATATATATATATATATATATATATATATATATATATATATATATATTTGTTGATAATTATCAGTTTTTGTGTGAAACCGCGTAAGTTCAATAATAATTTTTGTTTGTTTATAAAATTATGCTTTAGTTTTTATATATATTTATGGAAAGGTTATATGAGTGAGAAAGATTATGGAAAAGTTGAAAAGGTCGTATTATTTTATTATTCATGTTTTTATGACAAATTGACATAAAGTGACTTTAAATTTTTAGTCGATTTTTATTAATGTAACACTTTACCTTATCAACAAGCAGTTCTTAATTTTCATCTTAAAAGCATATAAATTATATACTTGGTTTTCAAGAGTTACTTAAATAGTATACCATCATTTGTTTTAATTTTAAAAATCCTTCATCTAACTTAAAAAATGAGGGGTGTTAACTTTTACTTATTTTTAGTGTAAAATCTTGACGTGTACCGAAAATGAGTAATTATGAATGAATCTCTTAATGTCATTTTTCCATTTTCTACAGCTTTGACTCCTAACATATCTTGAATACTCTCATTTAAGAAATAAACCGAAATTCAAAATTTTTTAGCTTTCGAACATCACATTCATCCATTTTTTTTTACCTTCATCCAAAATATCTATTAATTAACTTTTTAAGAATCATAAATTTAATGGTAGTAGAAATTCAAAACTAAGAAACTGATCAGACCAATAATCACTGAAATTATAACAAAGTAGTATAGCATAACACTCATTCCAGGACAATTACAGTCTTTAAATTAATATAGAGAAAAGTTGGCATTTTTTTTTTTAATTTGAATGAAATGCATTGCTTGATGAATGATTGAATCCATAGTTTCTTTAGAGATGTTGACATTATAAAATAGTTTTTTTCTCTCCCTTAATAAATAAAATACTATATATTTATTTTGATAAAAAAAGTCAACATTTAATTAGATATATTGATGTAGCGATTACACATTTTACTCCCAAAGAGCATAACCATGGTATATATTGTGCAAACAGATATTTGGTTCTTTTAATGTGAAGATTCATTCTATCAATAATAATAAAAAAAAAATTGATATTTTGACAATTTTCTCTCATAATCTAAGGTGATATGTTCTACATGGTTCTGAAATATAAAAAAAAAATGATAAAATAAAAATATGGAAAGTCACCTAGAAAATGTTAGTTCAGGTTGTAAAAAATAATTATGAAAATTTAGTTGTTAAAAAATTATTTTCTTAACAATTATAATACTAAATAAAATTAGTTTTAATTTTAATAAATTTCAGAAAAAAACTTTTGAAAATATGCTTAAAGGAGTACCAATATTTTGTGATAAAATTTAGTACTAAATGAAAATATATGGAAGTCAATTTGATGATATGCATAGTTTTCCTTCCTACATAAACCCTAATGGCAAGTTCAAGTAAACACGCCAAAAGGAGAAAGCATGAATTGGTTGGAAAGTACGAAGTTAGACTAAGTAGTCATACGGAGGAGCCTTCATTGTCAATATTTTGTACTCTGTCAAGAAACCACCATAGATTCTTCTTTTCTTTTCTTTTTTAACTTTCCCCACTTGTTGACACAACACAATTGGTTTCTAGATGTTTTTTTTTTTTCGTTTTTTTTAATTAAAGTTCTTCTCAAATAGAGATATGTGGATTCTTTTTCATTTTTGGCAACATTGGCATCTATTCAAAATGCTATATATAATTATATATTCTTGTTTCATTTAGTGAGTATTTTAAGTGAAAAATGAATAATAATGTATCTTTTAACAAAATTAATTTTCACTTAAAAGAACAAGTAATATAGATATGGATTCTTTAAAGATGATTAACAATTATTAACTTTCAATGCATGGTTATATTAACAATTATTTAAATAACAAAATTAAATATTTAAAGAAATTATTACTACACTAACAATAACATAAGTTACTTATTACAATTTAATACTATCAAAATATGAAAACATTTGATCATGCCAAACATTTAATATTTGACTAGTTTAGAGTTTTAGAAGGAAAAACCAAAACTAAGGAAAGAATAAAACTCGAAGAAGTTCATGTCGTCAATGTATACCTAAAAAATTGCAATAAAGTGTGTTGTAGCTTAAAGAGGAGTTGTATAATTATAATGGTTGCTCAAGTCATAGTTTCTTCATCAACTATTTGGATTTCATTCCATCAATTTTTGTAAATGCTCACAACAAGTCTTTCTTCTATTTGTCAAGTTTCAACAAATATGACTTTTTTTTTTTAATTAATAAACTCTTTGAAACATCCTCTTCTTGATATATCATATTCATATTTATCCATAATCTCGAACTTTGTCACTTAAATATCATCTTAAGCTAATTTATCTTATACTAAAATATCATTATAATGAATCTTAGCTCTCAATCTCCCTTCATTATCAACCTTATAGCTAGGAGATGAGATTAAATTATTTTTCATCTTTCACTTTTAACCTTTCCCTCTAATATTTGCCAACATTAAATCTTCTAAAGATTGTATTTAATACAACTTTTATAATATAAATTTCTTCAGTTTTTAAAATATATAAAAAACAACAAAAAAATAAAAATAGAAGCTTATGGATGTTATCATGATGTATGAAAATATCATTTTTATTAGATTATTTAATTTGATAAATAAATAAATAATTTATAAAAAAATATCACGTTATATTTTAATTCTTTAAAAACTTAAATAGATATCCTAAAGAACGATAACTTACGTCATTCATTACTAGTAAAAATACTAGTTTCAAACATAAAATCTTTCCTTGGTTCACACAAATCCTAATAATTAAAATAATACTATTTTTAATAGAATTTAATTGAAATATCCTCACCATGTAAAAGTTCTTCGCACCATCACCAATAATGGCTTAAAATTATATTGAAAAATAAATTTATTTGTTGGAAAGGTAATATGAAATTAAAGTCGTCCTAATATTACATCTTTACAAAATTACCTATCAATTAATTAAAGTGTTCTCAATCAAGCATTTTTTTTTTCCTGTAATGGACCATCTTTGACACAACCCATCACCCGAAAATAATTTTCCTGACAAAGAAAGGAAACCATAAGCATTTAATAAAAACCTCAAAAACATGTGACGAAGTATTGAAAATAATAAATTAAAAGATTAAATATGTTTTTTACTCTTCAACTTATTAGAATTTGTCATTATTACAAAATTTATATAAAATTTATCTTTATACTTTAATAATGTATGAAATACATTTCTTAGAACCAACAACGGTTAATTTCTAAGTGACATTTCAAATTATCATACTTAACTAACACATATATTTTAAAAAGAATATTTATTTTTTGTTTTTTCTTTCTTTTCTTTTTTTCCCTTTCTTCTTCCTTTCTTCTTCTCCCTTCTTCATTTCATCTCCAATGCCTATTCTTGACATGAAACTTTGATTCTTCACTTACATTGGAAAAAATGGAAAATCTCCCGAGATGGAGAGATAGAGTCTCCAAGCATGCCAAGCTTTCATCATGAGGATTAATTATTGTTCCTGCAGAGAACAAATAAGAGATATTAGGGAACACAAATAATTCTTTACCTCAGTCCTTGACCTTTCGAGTTGGCTCCTTCTTGACTTGCACATGTCATCTCTAACATAGACAGTCCAGACCCTTAAAGGGTTACCTACGGAGAAAGCTCTGACGATCAAGTCAGCAAAGGACTCTTCAGAAGTAGAGATGACAAATAAACCCGTGCCCGTGGGTATCACCCGAACCCGTCCCGTTTTGACGGGGAATCCCCGCTTTGACTGGGTATGGGTATGGGTATGGGTAATACCCGAAATTTTCAACTGGGGATGGGGATGGGGATGGGGATGGGGATATATATATACCCGCCCAAATACCCGTCCCCGCTTAAATTACTAAACTATTTATAATTTATTAAATAATCTAAAAAA
>Ga0214542_1010196_pt1 | contig 13897 bp, 8 predicted proteins | sample CNSS1metaG_FD_160096 | JGI IMG/M metagenome (GOLD analysis project Ga0214542, IMG submission 160096) | Root nodule microbial communities from cowpea collected in UCLA plant growth center, Los Angeles, California, USA - CNSS1 | ecosystem: Host-associated > Plants > Roots > Nodule | place: USA...
CAAAACCTTATATATATATATATATATGACATTGGTGGTCATAGTCATTGTGAGATTGTGGTTCTATGCATATATGACATTGGTCTTATACAAATAAGATATTTGACACCACTTTTAACCCAAAACCTTAAGACAATGGGGTTATGGGTCTTTACTCTTATATAGGGTTTAACTTTGTCTTTTCTACCCAATGTGTTAACCATATAATACTTAAGTAATGTTAATATAAACACTTCTTTAGATGAATCTAAGAATTTCATTTACAACATGTTAACAACTAGCATAAAATTCAAGACACTTTATTATTTATACCTATATCTATACCTATATAGAGGGATATCTCATTTTGGTGTCCATATTTCTATTTCTAATTTTACCCTTTATATATATATATATATATATATATATATATATATATATATATATATATATATATATATATATAACCACAATCTCTCAATGATTATGACCATCCCATATGAAGAAATATATAAACCCAAAAAGAAATATCAACATGAAGTGAATATGGAACTTTCAATTCAATCTCTAATAAATTTTTGTGGTCTAACGTGTTAGAAGTGGCCTTTAAAGCCTAACTCAACCTTACAAAATCGGCTTGTAAGGTGAGGATTGCACCCACTTATATATATTATGAATTGACTTGATCTCTAGTCGATGTGAGACTTCCAACACACCCCCTCACGTCACTTATATATTATGAATTGACCTTATCTCTAGTCGATGTGTGACTTCCAACATAATGAGTCCAAGATATTTTAAATTTCTTTAATTGAGTCCCTACAGTTAAATGTTTCGGTATACTTTGTGGTGTACTAATTATCTTGCACTGCCACCATCCTTAAATGTGGGCACATAATATTTGTTACAAGATATCATGTTGACAAGATCATTTCCAAATATTTATTGCATTTAACGAAAATGGTTTTTAAATTTAAATAATATTAAAATTTTCAAAATTCAAAAAATAAATTATAAAAGTATTTAATATATAACTATAAAACTATATGAAATTATAAAATTACAAAAAATCAAAATTATAAAATTTTCAATTTTCAATTTGATAATTGTTTTTTTCATAATTTCACAATTGCATAATTTAATAATTATATAATTATATAATTTTATAGTTTTATAATTATATATTTTTATATTTTATAATTTCGTAATTATTAAATTATATATTTTTATAATTTTGTAATTTATTATTTTTTGTAATCAATATTTTTAGTTTTTTAACTTTTTTAACTTTTAATTTTATAATTTTTTATTTCATAATTTTATAACTATATTTTATATTTCGTGATTTTATTTTATTTTTATTTTTTATTCTATAATTTTAATTAATATTAAAATAATTTTCGTAAAATACAGTAGATACATATTTGGAGAAAGATTTATTAGGAACTTAAACTATAATTAAACCTACAAAAATTATTATCATTCAACTCTTAAAAGATATATAATAAAATAATATGTGTGATATGATGTTTCTTGAATACTTTATTTATCGTGATCGTGTCAATCTCTTTGTACCATTAAAATTAAAAACAAAGATTATAAAGTTTCTTGGCATTCAATGATTAAGACCTAACATTTGTTAAAACTAAATATAAGGTTCAAGAAAGAAATTTTATAATTAACTTTCTATATATAAAAAAGAATTACATGTTTAGTGACACGAAGACATATTTTATAATTAACTTTCTATATTTTAAAAAAATTAAATATGTTTTTGTCCCTTAATTTTTAGTGAATTTTGGAATTAGTCTATTTTAAAATTGTGGACCAATTTAGTCCTTCATCTTTAGAAATACGTGAATTTAGTCATTTTAATCAAATTTTGTTAGATTTATTTGATGTTTCGTACGTATTTTAGGATTGTATTTGAGTTGTTTATACTGTTTGACACATTTTTGCTTCAATGTTAAGTCACTATACTATTATGAAACGTGCTTGAAAAATCAAATAAACTTAACAAAATTTGATTAAAAGAATTAAATTCATGTATTTCAAAGAATGAAAGACTAAATTGGTCTAAAGTTTCGAAATTGACCAATTTCAAAATTTACTGAAAATTAAGAGATAAAAATACAAGTTTAGTGACACGAAGTATTGTTAAAATGAACTTATTATTTATTACCAATTTAAAAAAAAAAAATATCATTAAACTAGCATAACTTTAATTTTAAACTAGTTCAACAATGCAATTCAATAATAGTTTAAATTATTTTTTATTAATTTGAGTATATATTCAAAATTTATTGTTTTCTATATTAAATCATCTGAAAAAGAAATGAAGAAAAAAATGTTTGATCTAGCTTTTATTTTTTGTTGTTATACACTATAGTTTTGAATTTGAATTAGTTAATAGTGATATTATAATCATTCATTATAAAACTAGAGTCATAATTTAATAGTTGTAGAATAGATTAATTGTTCTCATTTTATCAAAGTAATAAATACTAATAGCCTATAAAAAACAAAAAATAATTTAATGAGATATAATTATTGACAATATATGTATGTATTCTATTTTCAACCACCTCTTAAAAAATATTGAATATTATCATGATTAATCTTTAATAAAAATACACCTAATATATTTAAAACATCTATTTCACTAAAATATCCGTATCAATTTTAAATAAAACATTTTTAATATATTTTTGTTAAATTACTCTTTTAGTCCTTCTATTTGTCAACAAATTTCAGTTTGGTCCTCAAGTTTTTTGTTGTCTCAATTTGATTCAATTTGGTCTTTACCGTTAGTTTGACTAGATGGTGTTAAAGTCAACGCCACGTGTCAATTTTTGGTTTTTTTTTAATTTTTTTAATCTTTTTAAGATAGGTTTTGGGTTTTCTTTAATTCCTTCTCTCACATGCACTTTCAAGATAGGTTTTGGGTTTTCTTTAATTCCCTTTCTCAAGTGCACTTTCAAGATAAGTTTTGAGTTTTCTTTAATTCCTTCTCTTAGTAGCCTTCTTTGATGACAAAAATGACTTTAGTTCTTACCAAACTACCCTTTTTGTACCAGAACCTAAAAAGTAAAGGCATAATGGTAATAGCCAAACTAAGACCACAATATGCTATGCTAATTGACTACACAAGCTCTAATCAATTATGAAATTTAATGTAGTTCTAGACCAATCATTCATCCTTTCAAGGCTGGCACATGTTTATTTTAGTTCTCTTAAGATTTTCCAAAAGGTGCCATGTCAATTGGAATTGAAAATGAAAAAGTTAACCCTGAATCAACTCTAGTTAACCATTTAGCGAAAAGTCAACTCTGCACCTTTTCATGCACTTTTTGTTGATTCAGCTTCACTAATGGCTTTCTCTGAACCTTTGAATGCTTGCCTTGATCTTTACCTCTGCATTAAACTTAAGAAATCTCACAATGGATGTTGGTCACACTAAACTCTTCCTAAAAGCTTTCTAAAACTAGACTACAACTAGACCAACTCTACTTCTAAGCCTTTGTACCTAACTAAGACTAACTAATAACCTATTTTTGAATCTATCAAATCTATTAAACTAGACCACATTAATCAATACTTCTAAGGATCAAACTAAAAATATGCTAGAAACACCTAATTAAGCTACTTTTATAAAACTATCCTAAAAAGCTAACTAAACTAATTCTTAGCTAATAACTCCTAATTAACACCTTAATCCTACCTAGAACAATGCAATTAGCTAAGAAAAACTCTAAAGATAAGGGACTTATCAAAGACAAAGGATGGATGAGAACAACTGCTTGTTACATGTTAGTTCGAGATGACTTGTTCAGAATAGGCTATAGTCAACCGTTGCTAAAATGTGTAACTTCAAAACAAGCTGAATACATAATAGGGAGTTACATAAAGGTATTTGCAGACACCACTCCCGAGCAAGAACCACATCAGTGCGAGTACTAAGGGTCAGGTATTTCTGGCCGACTATTGAAGCAGATTGTGCCACACACGTTAATAAGTGTATACCTTGGTAGAAGCACAACAACATCATTCACAATAGACAGGAGGAGCTACATCATATCTTCTCCTTGTAGCCCTTTACAAAGTAGAGGATGCATATTATTAAACCTTTTATTCTAGGCCAAGGCCAAGTCAAATTCTTGCTAGTCGACATCGACTACTTCACTAAGTTGATAGAGGTAGAGCCCTTAGCGACGATCACGACTTAGCAGGTACAAAGGTTTTTTGAAGAAACATAGTATGCCGATACAAAGTACCACATACTATTAAATATCAAAGTCTAGTCGAGTTCTATACCAACCTCGACAACAAGCACACCACAAGCTCAGTAGAACACCCTTGATCAAATAGGCAAGTTGAAGCCACTAACAAGGTTGTACTAGTAAAGTTGAAAAAGAGATTAGACTCGGCCAAAGGTAGGTGGCCGGAAGATCTACTAGAGATTTTGTAGGCAAACAGGTGCACTCCCTAGTCTTCAACCAAAGAAACACCTTTCAACCTAGTATATGTTACATGTTATTGAAAAGCAGGAGAGAGCTCAGATCTGTGAGGTGGCTACCATGTCGGTCTTGGTTGAACTTATCTATTTAGTTCCCTACTAGCTACTGTGTCAATATTGATTGAACTCATTGCAAAGTATCACCCGCCTACCTTGTCCACCTCAAATGAGCAGAAATATCTAAGAAATATTCAAGTGATAACTTAAAAAGACAAGTCTATAATTATGTTGAAATACAAAATATACTCTACCTCGTACATGTGAGCCTAGGCATTCACAACTTGGAAAAAATTACAACTTATAAAACGTAAGAGACGAGTACTAAACGAAGGCAACTTTCAATAGAAGAACCCATAATAGGAAACCATTATAAAAATATGCCTGCATATTTATCTCGGGTCCAAAAAAAAAATTTACACTAACAATTATCCTAAGTGTCATCATTAGGGTTAATCATCTCTTCCTCAACATGATCAAGGTTGGCAATAGAGAAGACGTCACTTTAGCAGTTTCCTTCGATCCATCATCGGCCTTGACTCCAACATTGATATCTTTAGTCATGGTCAAATTAACATCTGCCTTGGTGCTTTTATATCATCATCATCCATCATTCAACCTTCAAAGATATCCTTGTTGACGCCAACGTACATGTCCTTACGTAAAACTTGCTTATAAAGGAACTGGGCTTGCCTTAGTGCTTTGATGAATCCATTAGTGTGCTAAAAAAAGGATGAACTGTTGATACCAAAACAAATCAGCCTCTACTTCCTCATGGGCTTTCTTCTCGTTGGCCAATGCCTTCCCCATTCCTTCGTTCTTCTTTTTCAACTTCTTCTCCGAATCAAGGCACCTAGTCTTCTAGGTTTTTAGCCTTTCTAAGCTTTCATATATCTCTCCTTCTAGAGTCTTCTTCTCTTTAGCCCAAGAATTTTTGTCAGCCTCATACTTCTTCTTCAAATTGGCACTCTCATTGGCCATTTTTGCCTTGTGCTAATCGACGATCTCTTTCTTCAGTAGACTGGTGATTCCTTGACCATACAAAAGTGTAAAACTATGAAGCTCCAAAAAGGAATTCATAAGGGTGTCCATGTCATTCTTTTCCACCAGCTTCATCACATGCTCACTTAGAGATACCTGAACACTTTTGTGCATGTTAAGTTTCGCACTATCCAACCCATCAAGGTCACTGGTCTTACCTTTAGAATTACTAGCCTAGGTGTCGAACTCAACGCTCAAACTCTTACTGTCCTTCCATGTATCCTTCCCCTTAATATGTAGGATCTTCTTCGCAAAATTCTGATGTCGATGAGTGTCCACCATAGGGCCCACCAAGATGGGTATCGTGTTGGCCGCCTTTCTCTTCTTGGCATCAACCTCCATCTTGTTGTTCAGATTGAAGAACACATCATTCATCAATGTGTTGCGCCAACTTAACTTTGTGTTGTGCCATGTAACCTGTAAATACCAAAAAATCTTCAGATTAACCCAAAAATACCCAAGTTACACAAATTTTAAAACTTACTAAGTAGGTTTGTAATTGGTTGCGAAGACAAATAAACGCTATTCTTGGTAGGAAGTTTCGAAGGATATCTTCCAGGATACTTAAGATCCTTTTATCCAAATTGGATATAATGTCCTTTGGCCATTCCTTATATCTAAAGGGCTCATTAGTCCAATAGAAGGTGAACTTCGACCCGTTATTTTCATCATACAAATGTGACTGTCCAATAAGGTTTACTACCACCCTAAAAAAATCTATTCTTAAACTTCTTGAACTACTAAGAATATGCACCAAGTAAGTATGTACCCGAGTTACTCACCAAGGACAACCATGTGGTGGGAGTCCTAGGACGAGTGGGATAAAAATGAAGAAAACACTCAAGTGAAGGTGACAAGTATAGAGCTTGGCATATCAACCTAAATGCTTGGTGACAACCCCAACTATTTGGATAAAATTACCTCGGCTCAACATTAAGAATAAAAAGAATACCCATAGTGAACTCGTCAAAAGGAAGTTGGATGTGAAGTTGAATACAAAAACTTGTACATATAGAAGAAATCCTCCTCATACCCTCTCAATCATGACAAGGGATGATAAAACTACTCGTGTCTATGGGTATTTGTGGTGGATAGTTGGTACCCGTGGGTAGCGGGTAACTAGTATTTTAATACCCATTTATATAAGGTTTGAGTAGAGGTATCATACTACCTATACCCACGATTATCCATTACTTGCAAAAAATTAAAATGAAAATTTAATTTACATTTTATTGAGTTAAATTTGATTAAAGGTAAAATTTAATTTATATTTTATTATGTTAAATTTAATTAAAATTAAAATTTATATTATATATATATTGTAATTTTATTTTAAAAATTTATAAAATGTATTTTTTTTAAATATTTGGTAGGTAACATTGCGATTTTTTTTTGTGGGTCGAGTAATGGGCATGCACTATCCGTACCCAATCTGTTGTCATCCCTAGCCTTGACACACATTGTCTATAGCACATACCCTGCTAAAAGACATGGTATGCTCTACCTTTTCACTCTCAAATACATATATACTTTGAACCCCATAATTCAACAATTTCGACCACTTTAACTTTGAAAAATACTTCCTAACTAAATGGTCCACCCACTCATAGCCTTTCCTCAAAGGCAAGTTATCCTCGACAATCTCCTCTAAGTCCTCTAAGTTATCAATAATCACCTCCTGGATTACCCCTCGAGCCCTTGATGATGATGTGGTGGAAGATGACTAAGCCCGACTATTATCACTATTTGAACCTTAATAAGAACTCATATTCAAACCATTGTAAGACATACCTTGTTAATAGTCAAGTCTAAGATAACCTTCAACATGCTTAATTAAGGCAAATAACCTCCCACTTATAGTGAATTTTAGTAAATCTTCACCTTCTAACCTCCCCATCTTCAACCCTTAAATTGATATAGATCCAATGACCAAAGGTTACAACTTTCCACCTCCCTAGCATTGCTTCGTTTCTTGTGCAACCTGACAATTGTTCAACCATCACATCTAATCAGACCTAACACTCCATCATTCAAACCTCTTTGTCATTTTACTCCTCGAGACTAGGGGCCACTACACCTATAGGACAAGACCAAAGAAATACAAATTTTCTTTACAAATGATGGCACCATATACCTACACCATAACGACATCATAAAGACTTAGGTATATACATATCGAGCTTGGGGACTAGTGTACCCAACATGTTTGAGTACATCTCAACCACCCATGCCTAGATGTACTTGGCCCTTATGGTATGATCTTTCATGACAGCTTGGCCGACTACATATTGACCAACCAAGATCGAAATATGAAAAGTGTTGACAAAATTGACTTATTATAAGACCATGATTGAGGTATAATTAACAGATCAATTAACCAAATACTAATCAAGGTAATTAGCTACATGGATCAAGCTCATGCAGGTAAAAGCCCATGAACAATAATTTAAATAACACAGTAAATGAGGTACATTTATTACGTTCGTTAAGTAATATGATGCACTTGGCTGACTTAAGCATCACAACGTCTTCTGTTGGCTTAACCTCCATTAGACTAGGAGAGGCTGAGTAACCTTGAAAAGGATGAGTACTCATGCATAAGTGTGAATGATAAACTCTTAGTCGTATCAAGTTTGTACAAAAATTGATTCCCCTCACTAATGCAGTATAGTGTGAAAACCAAATATCAATCCAAAAGGGACATTTAAGTTGAGTGTTTATAAGTGAAAATGGAGGAAATCTTCTTACTTTTAAACTCACTAATATCTGACATTATGCAATGAAAATGATGCATGAAACCTATTCTAAGATAACAAATGATGCATGGAAATGAATTAAAAATGAATAAAACCTATCTACCAATGATGTATACTATGAAAGCCAAAATGCTTAAAACAATGCACAAATAGTCATGATGCAAACTGGTGTAAAATTGCCTCAAAGAAACTATATGAAAACAAGGTGTTTATGGAAATGCCTAAGTGACTACAAACATGAGTTATGCACTGCAATTAATTCACACACAATATAAACAATTAAAATGACTCTAAAGTGATCTGACTTGAATTATAGGAAACATAACTCATAAATCAAAACATAAAATAGTGAAACTAAGTTTACAAAGCTTCCTCTTTTTGAAAGTGCAAGGCAACATTTATTTTGCTCACTCATTCCATGAAATCATGAGTTCAACCTCTTTATCAACTCGTTTTAAAGTGAATTGAATAAAGGAACTGGAACGAAAACATTTCGTAAAGTGTGGAGTGAGAATCAAACAAAATAAAACCTAGAGGAATGTGTATGTGGATTGTATTAAAGGTAAACAAACAAAACACACTGATATATATGGTCTGTTTGATGTAAATTCTCTCAATAAAGAGAAGTACTTCATCACCTTTATTGATGTTTTTTTACGTTATGGATATGTTTATCTTCTGCATGAGAAATCTCAAGTAGTAAATGCCTTGGATGTTTATATAGATAAAGTGGAAAGACAATTAGAGAAAAAGGTGAAAATGATAAGGTTGTATAGAGGTGGTGAATATTATGGAAGATATGATGAAAGTAGACAATACCATGGTCTGTTTGCTAGGTTTCTTGAAAAATGTGGTATTTGTGCTTAATACACAATGCCAGACACACCACAACAGACTGGTGCGTGAGAAAGGTGTAACCAAACCTTAATAGATATGGTTAAGAGTATGTTAAGTAATTCATGTTTACCTATATTGTTATGTATGTATACTTTAAAAATTGTCATGTATTTGTTGAACAAGATTCCCAATAAAGTTGTCAAAAGACTTCTTTTTGAGTTATGGACAAATAGGAAACATAGTTTGAGACACCTGCATGTTTGGGGGTTATCAAGCAAAAGTAAGAATTTACAATCCGCTAGGAAAGAAACATGATGGAAAGAAACCAATGGATATTTCATTAATTATTCAGAAAATGAACAAAAGGGTATATTTTTACCATCGTACCCATAGTACAAGAATAGTTGAATTTGGAAATGGTTGGTTCATTGAAAATGGTGAAACCAGTGGGAGTGAAGATTCATGAAATGTGGAAATTAAGGAAGTTAGAGTGTAATTTATTGTAGTTAGTACCTCTTCTTTAAGAGTTATTGTTCCCTATGTTGTAGAACCACACAACAATTAAGAAGAACAACAAATTAATGATCCTAAGGTTAACAATGATTCAGTAATAGAATAACCACAAGAAATAGTATCAAGAAGATATCACAAAGAAAGAAAGTCTGCTATTTTGAATGATTATGTGGTTTATCTATAAGATTTAGAAAATGACTTAAATATTGATAATGACCTAGTTTCATTTTTAGAAGCCATTAATGGTGATAATTTTGCTAAGTGGTTAGATGCTATGAATGAGGAACTTAAATCAATGGCACAAAATGATGTATAGGACCTTGTGGAATTTCCAGAAGGATGTAAGAGAGTTGGGTGTAGATGGGTCTTTAAGACTAAGCGTGACTCTCATGGCAATATCGAACGTTACAAGGCCTAACTTGTTGCCAAATGTTTTACTCAAAAAGATGTTGTTGACTATAAAGAAACTTTTTTGCCTGTTTGTAAGAAAGATTCTTTTAAAATTATCATGGTATTAATAGCTCATTATGATTTTGAGTTACATGAAATGAATTTTTATATCGACCAAATGGTGGGGTTCATTGAAGAAGGAAACATGGTGTCTAAACTTAAGAAATCAATATAAGGACTTAAGTAAGTTTCTTGGTAATGGTATCTTAAGTTCAATGATACCATAATGTCCTTTGGATTTAAGGAAAATACTATTGATCCGTGTGTGTGTGTATGTATGTATGTATGTGTATGTATGTATGTATATATATATATATATATATATATATATATATATATATATATATATATATATATATATATATATGAAAGTTAGTGGGAACAAATTTATACTTTTAATTTTGTATGTTGACGATATCTTACTTGTGACTAATGATCTTTGTCTATTAAGTGAGATTAAGAGGTTTCTCTAATAAGTTTGAAATGAAAGATATGAGTGAGGCATATACTATGTGATAGGAATGGAATATTACATGATAGATAACAAGGACTGGTAGGTTTGTCTCAGAAAGTGTTAGAGAGATTCAGAATGGATAAATGTTCAACATTTCACGTTCCAATACAGAAAGGAGACAAGTGTACTCACCTGCAATGTTCAAAGAATGATTTGGAACGGAAATAGATGAAAGATATCCCTCATACATTTGTTGTTGTGAGTTTGGTGTATGCTCAAACATGTACGATGTCAAATATTAGCTTTGCAATTGACATGTTTGGTAGATACCAGAGTAATCAAGAATTAGAGCATTGGAAAGCTGCAAAGAAAGTTTTAAGATACCTACAAGGAACAAAGAATCACATTTTTACTTATAAGAAATCTGATCACCTCTATAGGTTTAGACTTTGTCAACTACATGGATACAAAAATGTCTACATTTGGCTATGTGTATCTTTTAGCCGAAGGAGCGATTTCATGGAAAAGTGTGAAGTAATTTGTCATTGTTATATCAACCATAGAGGCTAAATTTCTGAAATGCTTTGAGGCCATGGTTTAGGCTAATGGGTTGCGAAACTTTATTTCAGGACTTAGAGTAGTCAACAATATTGTCACTGTTGGAAATTTTTTGTGATAATTTTGCAAATTCTTTTTCTAAGAACAACATGTATTCCAAAGGTGCTAAACATATCAAATTGAAATACTTTGCCATTAAAAAAAAAATTAAAAAATGTAGAGACATTTTAGCATATTAGCTATGATTTTTTGATTATTGACCCTTTAATAAAAAAGTTACAACCAAAATTATTTACTAGCCATGTAAAGTATATGAACATTATTTCATTATGTCTACTAATAAATATTAATGTTGATTGTTAATGTCTACTAATAAATATTAAATGTAAAATTTTATTGATGTTTATGTAATTAGACCTCATTCCCCTGACATTACTAAATATTTTCTAATCTACATTATAAATGACGAGAAACGAATAAGTTACTAATGTGCATGATCTTGTCTATATTTCAATAATGTATCACTACTATTTTTTTTTTTCCATTTAGGGAACACATCAATCATGAAAACAAGTAAAATCATTTTAATTGATGTAAACGATTGTCCCTATACTGTTACATTTTTAAAATCATTTACTCCTATTAACTAAAGTTTGTATGTTTTAAACATTTTAAAAGTTTTTCATCCTATAATTTACTAAAATTTCAAAAATATTCTTAATTTTCTTATCCTGTATAAATGTATCATTTTTCCTGTAACTTTTCTGAAACATTGTTTTATTTTTTTAATTTCTAAAAATTTTAAACAATATCCAAATTACAAAATTTAAAGACTGCTACAGGATTAAAATAATCAACTATCCCTTCCTCTTTGCTATTTTAAACATTTGCTTTTAGAGTCTAAACTACACAACAATATTTACCCGTGTCAACAAAATTATTTTAAATCATATAATTATAAAATAAAATTATATATTTACTTTTACAAAATTAAATTAATTTTAAAAAAATCATATTAACAGGAAAATATCAATATCAGTTCAAAAGAAATATCCCGACATATACATATCCATAATTGTGATCTCAACAAAAACCAACCACACTTTCAAATTTTAAATACTACGCTATAATGAAGATACAAAACATCAAATTTAAATTATGTAATCTACCAAACAAGCAAGGATATGATCTAATATCATCGAAGAGAAAATTCCATCATTTATAATAGGACACTCAAAATAGGACATGGAGATACAAATATAAAGTTACCTAAAGTATATATTCACACCATTAGTTTGTTCTTGCAGTACAAGTGCAACAAAACAACTAAACTAATTGAAATGACCATTTGTTTTAAGTATCTACAGATGATGCAAAAAAGTTATATTTATAAACTCACATTCTACCCAATATATTAAATATGACCTTTGTATGTTGAATATAAAATATGTTACATAATAAATTTTGACAAAAGTTATAAAAATACTATTGTGCTTCTTTTTTTAACTGAATATAATATAATCTTTTTATTTTGAACTTAAAAAATGGAACATAAGAAACATTGAACAAAATTATAGAAATACTATTGTGCATTTTTTTTACCGGAATATTCATCCAACCAACTTAAATCAATTAGATAACCAATAAATTCATATTATATAGAGAGAGAATTATTAGCATAAAAATATTTTTTGTAAAAATATGATTTTAAGTTTTGAAACTATTAGACCAATGGATAGTAAGTAACTTATTGCAATTCATATATTTCTATCGCATACCCTCAGGCCTACAGGTAATAAAAAAATGGTTTAATTAATCGCAAGGTACCCAGTTTGGTACTAGAGTGTCAAATTGGTACCCGCTTTTAAAAAAGTATCAATTGCGTACCCAAATACGTTTATGTGCATCAATTGGGTCCAATAATTTAGACGTCGTTACTGTGGTTAACGTTGACTGATTTAAGTTGGTCTGAGAAGCAAGAAAATAATACGTGGCCATCAGACAATTAGTGACGTGGATATTGTTGGTGGGAGAAGTAATTTAACGTTATGGTAAAAATTAAGTGTAGAAGGCAAATAATTAAAAACGAATTTTGGTAAAGTTACTGGTGTAGTTCGAAGAACAAAAGAGGGGAGAAGACGAGACCGGCGAATCGATTCACGCTTGCTTTCACTGGCAATCAGTACATGATCGGAAGCATCCTTGACAGCGACGTGGGTTTAGCGGTGGAAGAAAGGTATGTGTTCCTGCCATTCAGTAGACGAACCACTGGCGCAGGCATTCACTGCCATTTAGGGTTTTTAGTTTTGTCTGACATTGTGGTAATTTTTGGGGTTTTGTTCAATGTATTTATTGTTTTGTGTGCTTTTATTCTTGTGTTGTTGTTATTTGTATTGCGGTGCCGGTGTTGGTCCCCCACTTTCAGATTTCTTTATTCATTTGGTCCCCCATTACATGTGACGGTGACGGTGACGGTGTTGCGTTGACTGTGTGGTCCCCCTTTGTTCATTTTGTCTCTGTCTTTGTGTGTTGGATGGTATGGTTTGTAATTTCTTTTTGATTGTTTGGGCATTTTCATATGTGACAGGGATATATAGATAGGAATATAGTACTTCATATGGAAGAAAATTTTGAAGTTGTTTTTCACCATGGGGGAAGGTTTGTTAACAATGGGTCACTGAAATACGTTGGAGAGAGTAATATTTTGTCATGTGACCCAGACAGATGGAGTTACTTTGAGATTATGTCCATTTTGAGGGAAATGGGATACGTCAATGTGAAAGAATTGTGGTATTC
>Ga0214542_1010198_pt1 | contig 13893 bp, 10 predicted proteins | sample CNSS1metaG_FD_160096 | JGI IMG/M metagenome (GOLD analysis project Ga0214542, IMG submission 160096) | Root nodule microbial communities from cowpea collected in UCLA plant growth center, Los Angeles, California, USA - CNSS1 | ecosystem: Host-associated > Plants > Roots > Nodule | place: USA...
TTTTTAATTTGGCCTTTTGAATATTTTTAAATAAAAATAATTATTTTCTTAATATTTTTTTAAATGATTACTTGTTTAATTTAACTATCTTTTTATTTAATTATTTTTTTAAACTTAATCAATATAAATGAAAATTAATTATAGTAAAATAAAAATTATTTATATTTAATTTATAATAATAATAATAATATTTGTTATTATCATAAAAAAATAAATACAATGTTTTTACTAGTTTGTATAAAAGATTTGAGATTACTCTTTTAGTTTTTATTTCGGTTCAAAAATATTAAGTTGATCTTTTAGTTATTTTTAGTTTCAATTTGGTCCCAATTTTTTAAAAAATAATGTAATTTGGTCTTATTTTTGTTAAATTTCTTGAATTGGATGAAGATTTTTTCATAAAAATTGAAGTTGTAAATAATGATGATTTTCTTTGTTGATGTAATTGACATAATCTCATTATCAATTTTGATAAAAACTCCTTTCTTTCTTCAAAAAATGTAATGAAAATGATCAAATTGCATCTATTTTCTAAAAATCAAGACCAATTTGAGGTTAAAAAAAAATAGAGGATTAATATAATATTTTTGGATAAAAAACTAGATCAAAAAATTAATTCAACCAAAATTTTGACATTCCTACAATTTTGGCTCAAGTTCCGCCATTGCTTATGTCCAACAGACTAGGACAACCCTTAAACATTGGACAAAAATAAAGAGGACCTTACATTATAGATCAACTAAATTGGACGAATTTTGAAATCATAGCACTATGATTCTTCCAATTTATTTTTTCACAAAAAGGAAATTCTAAATAAAGGTTTTATGTTATGTATACAAAAATAAGAACGAAACAAGATAAAACCAAAGAGCAGTGAAATAGAACACTAAACCTTATCTGAATCGAGTTACATAATTCTTCTTCACTAATAAATTTGTAGGATTTTACTAATAAATTTAGTTACATTCAGATGGAACAATATATAACTACATTTGTAGAAATATTATATAAAAATTAAAATAATAAATAAATTTTTCTAAAAACATTTTTCTATCTAAATGTATTATTATGTGTACAATAAATATACTGAAATTAAAATATTTTTATCAAATTTTTTAAAATACTATTGTTTATTTTTGTGAGTGTATGCATCCAAGCATACAATTTTCAATGTAATTTATATAGTAGAACTCTATACCCATTTATTAAAATACAAAAGTTCGAATCACCTCCATCAACAATTTCGTAACATCACATGATTTAAAATATAGCATTGTATCTACAATACTCTACATAATAATAACATTAAATACAATATTAATTAAATATATAGTATAGTCAATATATATATATATATATATATATATATATATATATATATATATATATAAAAAAATTATCAGTTTATAATCCTAACAAATATTATCAGTATATTTTCAAAGTATGTGTTTTGAATATATACCAATAAATCAGTTATTTATATTTTAAAATAAGCAATTTATTTTAACATTTAAATATTTTTTGCTGTAAAAATATAGATTTCGTTTTACAAATATTATAATTAATGTATATTATTACCAAATAGTTCACCCAGACCATTAGAGATAATTTTTGTATCCATAAAATAAAGCGTACTTTACTCAAATGACTTAGATTTAGTCGAGAATAAGAATAATGATGACACTGCTACCAATAATATTGTTTTAAAACATATAGGTATTCAAATAATTAAGTATACAAAAAGACAAAAACAAATCATATCAACTTATTAAATCATATCTACATAAAAATATTATACGAAAAAAATGTTATGTATTTATGTATTTTTTATAGTTATTAAATTTACACTCAATAACTACGTGATATTAACTGTTTATACTTTTTTATTAATACATTTATTAAAGTTTTATTAAACACAGTCATATATATATATATAAAATAATATATAAACAGAATTCTTTTTTTTTTTCACATTTTAAAATATCAATTTTATTCTTTAAATATAATAATTTATTAAATCTTTAAAGACCGATATTTTTACAAACTTTTTATAAAATTGGCTATTTCTGCTTCTTCTCTTATTTTATTTATCAATGGTTATTCTTTCATCTATTTGATATATTTCACTTTATTTTTAATAAATATAAATTTAGTTTATATCTATAACAATATATAAAGGGAATTCTCCTTTTTGTATCCACATTTCAAAATACCAAATTTACCCTTAAAATATAATAATTTATTAAATTTTTAAAAGTTGATTGTTACTTTTACAAGCTTTATATAAAATCGGTTATCTCTGCTTCTTCTATTCTTATATATTTATCAATGGTTATTCTTTCATCTGTCTAATATATTTCACTTTAATTTTAATAAATACAATTTTAGTTTATATATTAACTTAGTTGTAAGGCCCAATTTATTTCTCTGCCCTAATGTTTAAGGGTTGACCTTAATCTGTTGGGCCTAAAAGCAGGCCCATAGGATGCTAAGTCCCTAAAGCTGCTAGGGTTTCCCTTTCAGCCTCACTCTTGCAAACTGAACCTAAGCGCGACCTCTCTTCCGTTTTAGATCTCTGCTAGGGTTAGCCGTCATCTATTTCCAAGAGAACTCTGACTCTTCCACTCCGACTCTTCCACTCCATGTAAGTTGCTTTTGAACTCGTAACGGTCTTCCCTTAGCTCTATTTTGGCGTTCTCTTGAGACTCATCTCAATAACCCGTTCTGCTCTATCTCTTTGTTCCTTTTTCTAGCCACTTGTTTTGCTCCTAGAGCGACTGCGTTCTTACGTTCTCTGTCGGGGTTGCGTCGGGAAAGTCTACTAGCTTATTTCCAAGTAAGGGAAGCTAGAAACCTTCTATTTGGTGCGATTTGGTGTCGTTTTGTCTTCGTTCTGTGATTTCTAAGCTTGTATGCTATTGTGGATATATGTACTGGTTGATTCTATTGTTTGGGTATGGAAATCTGGCTGTTACAGGATGAACAGTGGTCGAGACCTGTTATTCTTGCCCAAGTGACCCTATCTCGCCTAGGCGAGACTTGCAGTGGACAAACCCTAGCTCGCGCTCGAGCTCTCGCTCAGGTGGAGGGTCTTAGTTTGAGCGAGGCACCATCTCGCCAGGCGAGACACGCTCGCCTAAGCGAGAACGCGTGGGAGCTCGAGGTGTGTCGCTGCAATTCAGCCTAAGCGAGGGACCTCACCTTTGAGCGAGGAGTGGGCTCGCTCAGGCGAGGGAGGACTCGCCTAAGCGAGTGCACGAGAACCTTCCAAGGCCTCTGTCGCGTCTCGCCTAAGCGAGAGCCTGCCGATTAAACGAGGGAACTCCTCTCGCCTGAGCGAGGGCTTGTGGCTTGAGCGAGATGCATTGTGGGCCTTGCTATTTCTTCACTTGAATGTTATATATATTGTTTGGTTGATTGATTGGTGTGTTTTAAGTATGAAGTATGAGAAATAGCATGGAATATATGTGGTATGGGTTGAATTGATATATATTGATGTGGTCTTAGCATGTAAAGTGAATGAGATGGACGTTGTTGAAATGGCAATGGTATTGGTATGAGATGAGACTCTATACTCATGAAATTGGTGAATGAGGTGGTGTAAGACCCGTAAAATTTAAATAAGTAAATAAATAATTATGTAATAAATACGGGTAGTGGAGCCTTTATGACACTTAAAGTTAAGGTTTATGACGTGGAAAAGTACTAGCTCAAGGGGTTGAGAGTACTTTATTAGATTGAGAGGACTTGGGTTCAAATCATATGCATGCCATTTAGGTGTTATTTTTAAATATTTAATTTTAGTAATAATATGTTTCTCCTGAAGAGGGATAATATAATCTCATACTTATAGAAATTATCAAGAAACATGAATTGGTTTGATGGTTACACATGGATTTGGCATTGGCATGGTTAGGGGTTCAATCCATGTTAGAACCAAATTAAACTTTCTTTTTTGCCAAATTTATTTTTGGTATGAAATTGAAGGGACAAAAGAACCCTAGCTGTGTGAGAGAAACTAAGGAGGCTGAGAAAAGAAGTGTAAAATAGCCATTGAGAGTGAATTAGAGAACAATTTCAGAAGATTAGAAGCAAGTTGGAAGGAGTCAAGGGCTGGACTTTTGGTGCACAAAGACTTGAATAAATTCCAAGAATTTAGCAAAGAAACCAGGTTAGGGAAGCTGGACCATGTTTATTTATGTTTTTGAATAATTACATGAATTATAGCATGATTGTGTATGCTCTTTGCCGTATATTATTTTTGGATTTTGTGTTTTTGAAAAATTCCCAGAGACCGCCTGGCGGATGACGAACTGCCGCTAGGTGATGCATATGCTTGTGTGTGTTTTTCTAGGTTTCAAGTGGAACCACCCAGTGGCACAAACTGGACCGCCAGGTGGTGCTTGCTGTTCAACCAAATTCTGGGTTTTCTGGATGAAGGGCCTGGCGGTGGTGATTGACCCGCCAGGCGACACGAGCTTTTGGTTCAATTTTAATGTTCTGGGTGTGTGGGGATGATTCTAATCGGGGAAAAAAGGTTTTTCTCACTATGTGAGAATGATTACTAGTTGTATTCCATTGAATCATACATGGTTGGTGGTTAAATTGGAAGAGAACCTCATGGACATCATGTTAGGGTTTGTGAAATTGGGAATTCAGAGATGGACTAAATTGAATGTGTAATATTAATGGAATTTCGTCGATTAAAAGTTTTAAGGGATGAATTGTGATCCTAAATCTTTTAGTGGTGAGTATTGAGTTGAAATCTAAGGAAATCGGGATGGTTGGGCTGGTTGAGATTCGCAGGCGTAAGGGAAGAGCTGCAAAATTGCTGGAATTGCAGGAATCGCTTGGCGGCACTCATTTGGCCGCCAGGTGCCATACCAGTGATGTATGGTGATCTGATTCACGAAAAACGCTGTTTTCCATATTTTTCGAGGAACAGGAACCGCTCGGTGGTAGTATAGTCCCGCCAGGCGCCACCTTCCTCATTTTTGGGCTCTAGGCGCCACCATTTTTTCTAGTTTGCGCAGTTTTCGTAAAACTGCATTTCCCGGTTCGTTAACCGTCTGATTTAGGTGAAATTTTGACATGTAGTCCACAACATGTATTTCTTCAATTTGAACGGTGGAGATTTGATTTGGATGTCAGCAGCTAGAGGTATACGTTACTCAATATTGCTGATTTTGGAGTATTTAAAATACATGAATAAGCTCTTGATAATTTCAAGTAACTTCTAATGAAGCATGGTTGGATTATGTGGTAAGTCTCTATCAATTTTAATGTCCCTTTGGGTTAGTCACATGTGGAGAATTGGTTATTGGTGAATGCATGTGTGTCAACATTAATTTGCATGGGTGCCTAGGATCATGTGCTTAAATTGTTAGAATGATGTTGCTTATACTTGTTTGAGCATGTGTTATTCATAAGTTAGAATTGAATGCTAGCATAGGTTTAAAGGGGGATAATGTATATCAAATGGGAATGGATTGATTTTACTTTGTTCTGGGTGCTTAAAAACTAATTTTGCGCAAGTAATGGTGTAACATCTGGCGATGGTGTTTGACTGCCAAGTGATGGCTACAAAACCAGTAAAGAATTGAAGCGTGTTGCACCTGACGATAAGTGTTGTCCCGCCAGGCGATGCTTGTGGAAACAGTAGCATCAAAGGCACTTGGCGCTTGGTAGCACGTGTCCCCCGCCAGGCGGTCTGGAAGCCTTTGAGCTTGGCGACTCGTGTGGAGCGCCAAGCGATTTTTGATGAAGCAGACACTGTGCGTAGTCTACGAGACTTTGGGCGATATCTAAAGGGACAGATGCTGGAGTATTCCTGGAGTTGTGGCTCAGGATGGAAGGTAATACGAGCATTCTTTGAGTTGTGGCTCGGAATAGCGAGTGTTCCTGCATGTGTTCTACAAGTGGTGGCTTGTAGGTTGGACAACAACGATAGCTTGAGATTATCAACCAAAGACGTAGAAGATGGATTACATGGTGGTGGCCATGTGTGATGAGACCAAAGGATGGAGTTCCTTTAATATGTGTCTTTTGGTTATATAAATTGTTGCATATGTTTATATTCCTTTAGCTCACCCTATCTGCGTGTGTTTGGCTATGATCGTGTACGCGGTACACGGGAGCAGATGATGTTGCAGGTGGTACTGGTGGGGCGTAGAGCCGGAGCGTGGGCTAGTTGGGAAACTTTATGGTAGCATTTTATCATTTTTTATGAATTTTAAGGATTTTCTTGTAATTATTTGAACTATAGAACTTGGCTTTATAATGAGATTGAGTTGATAATGTATTATGTTTAATAAATATTTGGATTGGATTTGGTTTTATCAGTGTAATAAAGTTTTAAATTCCCACGGTTTTTGGGAAACGATTGAAAATAAATGAAGTATTATTATTATGTTTTTGTTTTATTATTTAAATTCGTAATATCCAAACGGGATGTTACATTTGGTATCAGAGCAATGGTTTTCAAAAGATTTTTGGGGTCTATGGGGAGTGAGCTTATCGTGTTCTGCTTATGAGTCAGTGTGTTAATTCTTTTGTGTTAAGCCTTTTGCTTGCATAGTCATGACTTAAGTTGTGTGGTTTAATCCAACTGAAATGTGGCGTGCCCAAGCTTTGGCAAACAAAAGAAGGAGGGATAATACTGGGGCTGATGAGATTGGACATGCGATTCATTGGATGGTGGACGCGATGCAGCCTAATGCAGCACAACCCAGAATCAGAGTCGCACCTACTCATCCCGTGACTATGGAAGATTTCATGAGGCATAGGCCAGCTAAGTTCACTAGCAAGGCCACCCTGGACGAGGCAGATGCATGGCTGAGGGAGTGTGAGAAGATATGTCAAGCGATCGGGTGCACTGATGCATAGAAGTTGACCTTTGTCACATTCCTTCTTGTGGCAGACGCTAAGTACTGGTGAGTGGGGATGCAACAGCTGATGTAGACTCGTGAAGAGCAGGTGACTTGGACTAATTTCAGGGCACAATTCTTGGAGAAATACTTTCCTAACGACGCCAGATATGAGAGGGAAGCAAAATCTCTTACTTTGCAGCAGGGGACTATGACGGTGCAGGCCTATACTAAAAAGTTTTCGAGTACTTGGCGAGGTTCTACTCGCAGGCTGTCACAGAAGAATGGCGTTGTAGAAAATTTGAGGGCGGTCTAAACCATGAGTTGCATCGATTCCTCGTACCTCTAAGGATCCGAGAGTTCCCTGTTTTGGTGGAACAGGTAAAAATGGTGGAACAACTGGAGAAGGGTCCAAGTCAGGTCATGAGGGCACATCCTAATAACAGTAGCATCAATGAGAAACGACAAGAGAAACCCTACACCAAACCTCAACATGAAGGACGAGGGACAGTGAAATGTTTCGAGTGCGGGGGAGACCATTTTCGGCGAGTTTGTCCAGAACTTTCAGGAGTAAAGTTGAAAGAGAAGAAGTGTTACAATTGTCGCAAGCCAAGTCATTACGCGAAATCTTGCCCTGAACGAGAGGGAGTTTGAAGTGCCACGATAACATTGAGGTAAAGTCTGAATTGTTTGTTTTTGGAGTAGTGAAACATGTTATTCTAGTTTGTATGATGCATGCTTGAAACTCTTTCATACCTTTAAAACCAGGTTGTACTTTTACTCATAAGACTAGGGAGAGTCGAGTAAAAGGAGTTGCTATTTTACCCTTAGGACTTGGAGAGTCGGGTAAAATGGAATTTTGGGTTACTGTAAGACTTTGACCTAAGCTTAGTGGCAATGTCCTTGCTGGGTTTTATTGAGCAGGCAAGGAATGTTGCTTGTGAGGCTTAGGAAAAGTTATGCTCTTACCGGGTTTTGGTGAACAGTTAAGGGTGGGACTTTTGTTGGGTTTTGTTGAATAGACAAGAGTTGTATTTGTGGGGACTCAAGAGAAGCAACACTTTTACCGGGTTTTGTTGAACAAGTAAGTGGTAGGCTTTTGCCGGGTTTTGATGGGCAGAAAAGGGTGGTTGTTGTGATTCTCAGGAAAAGCAACGTCCTTACCAGATTTTGGTGAACAGGTAAGGGTGATACTCTTGCTGGGTTTTGGTAAGCAGGCAAAAGTTGTTGCTTATGGTTCTTAATGGAAACAACGCTCTTACCGGGTTTTGGTGAGCAGGTAAGGGTGGTACTCTTACTGGGTTTTGGTGAACAAGTAAGGGTTGGGCTCTTGTTGGGTTTTGTTGAACAGACAAGAGTCGTGTTTGTGAGACTTAGGAGAAGCAACGCTCCTACCGGGTTTTGGTGAGCAGGTAAGAGGTGGACTCTTGCTGGGTTTTGGTGAGTAGGCAAGGATTGTTGTTTGTGAGTCTCAAGGTAGGCAACGCTCTTACCGGGTTTTGGTGAGCAGGTAAGGGTGATACTCTTGCTGGGTTTTTATGAGCAGGCAAGAGGTTTTGCTTATTGGTCTTAGTAAAGGCAGCGCTCTTACCGGGTTTTGGTGAGCAGGTAAGAGTGGCACTCTTGTTGGGTTTTGGTGAGCAGGCAAGGGTAATTGCTTATAAGACCTAAGAAAAGTAATGCTCTTATTGGGTTTTGGCGAGCAGGTAAGAGGTATTACTTGTCCTTCCCGAGGCGTTGGTGCACAAGGGGAGAGGTTCCTTCCAAGAAGCATTGGTGCGCAGGGAAAGGAACTTGTGAATTGGAAGTATTAAGAACAGAAAATGTCTTGGTAGGGTGATGAAGGTGCACACTCATGACTATATCTGAGATAGTTTCCTTTCTTAATTCTAAAGGTTTTGGTAAAAAGGGAGAAAAGTGATAGGTTGAGTTTGTCTCCTATGCCTTTCTTATTAGGTTTGCGTTTGTTTTGTGATATGTGTGTGTTATCTGTAGTGGTTAACTACAGAATCAAGGCCAAACTTGATATGTTGTTTTGCAAGGGTTGAGTAGGACCTTTGAGAAAATATTTTGATCAAAGATGCGAGTACGCATAAGGAAAAGTGGGGAAATGTATGAGGTGAATTCTAAAAAAAAAGGTAGAGACCAAGAAGGGAGAATTTCAAGATAAAGGGAGTTGAGGCAGTTCTATTTGCATTTTTTATGGGTGACCTCAATTTTTGAGGACGAAAATTTTTTAAGGTGGGGAGAATGTAAGACCTGTAAAATTTAAATAAGTAAATAAATAATTATGTAATAAATACGGGTAGTGGAGCCTTTATGGCACTTAAAGTTAAGGTTTATGACATGGAAAAGTACTAGGTCAAGGGGTTGAGAGTACTTTATTGGATTGAGAGGACTTGAGTTCAAATCATATGCATGCTATTTAAGTGTTATTTTAAATATTTAATTTTAGTAATATGTTTCTCGTGAAGAGGGATAATATAATCTCATACTTATAGAAATTATCAAGAAACATGAATTGGTTTGATGGTTACATATGGATTTGGCATTGACATGGTTAGGGGTTCGATCCTTGCTAGAACCAAATTAAACTTTCTTTTTTGCCAAATTTATTTTTTGTATGAAATTGAAGGGACAAAAGAACCCTATAGCTGTGTGAGAGAAACTAAGGAGGCTGAGAAAAGAAATGTAAAACAGCCATTGAGAGTGAATTAGAGAACAATTTTAGAAGATTAGAAGCAAGTTGGAAGGAGTCAAGGGCTAGACTTTTGGTGCCCAAAGACTTGAATAAATTCCAAGAATTTGGCAAAGAAACCAGGTTAGGGAAGCTGGATCACGTTTATTTATGTTTTTGAATAATTACATGAATTATAGCATGATTGTGTATGCTCTTTACCGTATATTATTTTTGGATTTTGTGTTTTTGGAAAATTCCCAGAGACCGCCTGGCGGGCGACGAACTGCCGCTAGGCGACGCATATGCTTGTGTGTGTTTTTCTAGGTTTCAAGTGGAACCACCCAGTGGCACAAACTGGACCGCCAGGTGGTGCTTGCTGTTCAACCAAATTCTGGGTTTTCTAGATGAAGGGCCTGGCGGTGGTGATTGACCCGCCAGGCGACGCGAGCTTTTGGTTCGATTTTAATGTTCTGGGTGTGTGGGGATGATTCTAATCGGGGGAAAGAGGTTGTTCTCACTATGTGAGAATGATTACTAGTTGTATTCCAATGAATCATACATGGTTGGTGGTTAAATTGGAAGAGAACCTCATGGACATCGTGTTAGGGTTTGTGAAATTAGGAATTTAGAGATGGACTAAATTGAATGTATAATATTAATGGAATTTCGTCGATTAAAAGTTTTAAGGGATGAATTGTGATCCTAAATCTTTCAGTGGCGAGTATTGAGTTGAAATTGAAGGAAATCAGGATGGTTGGGCTGGTTGAGATTCGCAGGCGTAAGGGAAGAGCTGCAAAATTCCTGGAACTGTAGGAACCGCCTGGCGGCACCCATTTGGCCGCCAGGCGCCGTACCAGTGATGTGTGGTGATCTGATTCATGAAAAATGTTATTTTTCGTAGTTTTCGCGGAACAGGAACCGCTCGGTGGTAGTATAGTCCCGCCAGGCGCCACTTTTCTCATTTTTGGGCGCTAGGCGCCACCATTTTTTTTGGTTTGCACAGTTTTTGTAAAACTACATTTACCGGTTCGTTAACCGTCCAATTTAGGTGAAATTTAGACATGTGTTCCACAACATGTAGTTCCCCAGTTTGAACGGTGGAGCTTTGATTTGGAGGTCAGCAGCTAGAGGTATACGTTACTTAATATTGCTGATTTTGGAGTATTTAAAATACATGAATAAGCTCTGGATAATTTCAAGTAACTTCTAATGAAGCATGATTGGATTATGTGGTAAGTCTCTATCAATTTGAATGTCCCTTTGGGTTAGTCACATGTGGAGAATTGGTTATTGGTGAATGCATGTGTGTCAACATTAATTTGCATTGGTGCCTAGGATCATGTGCTTAAATTGTTAGAATGATGTTGCTTATACTTGTTTGAGCATGCGTTATTCATAAGTTAGAATTGAATGCTAGCATGGGTTTAAAGGGGGAGAATGTATATGAAATGGGAATGGATTGATTTTACTTTGTTTTGGGTGCTTAAAAACTAATTTTGCGCAAGTACTGGTGTAGCATCTGGCGATGTGTTTGACCGCCAAGTGATGGCTACAAAACCAGTAGAGAATTGAAGCGTATTGCGCCTGACGATAAGGGTTGTCCCGCCAGGCGATGCTTGTGGAAACAGTAGCATTGGAGGCACTTGGCGCCTGGCAGCACGTGTCCCCCGCCAGGCGGTCTGGAAGCCTTTGAGCTTGGAGACTCGTGTGGAGCACCAAGCGATTTTTGATGAAGCAGACACTGTGTTTTGCTTCCGTTGGATTTGCGTGGTCTACGAGACTTTGGGCGATATCTCAAGGGTCAGATGTTGGAGTGTTCCTGGAGTTGTGGCTCAGGATGGAGGGTAATATGAGCATTCTTTAAGTTGTGGCTTGGAATAACAAGTGTTCCCGCATGTGTTCTACAAGTGGTGGCTTGTAGGTTGGACAACAACGATAGCTTGAGATTATCAACGAAAGACGTAGAACATGGATTACATGGTGGTGGCCATGTGTGATGAGACCAAAGGATGGAGTTCCTTTAATATGTGTCTTTTGGTTATATAAATTGTTGCATATGTTTATATTCCTTTAGCTCACCCTATTTGCGTGTGTTTGACGATGATCGTGTACGCGGTACACGGGAGCAGATGATGTTGCAGGTGGTACTGGTGGAGCGTAGAGCTGGAGCGTGGGCTAGTTGGGAAACTTTATGGTATCATTTTATCATTTTTTTATGAATTTTAAGGATTTTCTTGTAATTATTTGAACTATAGAACTTGTCTTTGTAATGAGACTGAGTTGATAATGTATTATGTTTAATAAATATTTGGTTTGGATTTGGTTTTATTAATGTAATAAAGTTTTAAATTCCCGCAGTTTTTGGGAAATAATTTAAAATAAATGAAGTATTATTATTATGTTTTTGTTTTATTATTTAAATTCGTAATATCCAGATGGGATGTTACAGGTGGTATGGTACAACATGGAATATGAATGGGAATTTGGTTTCAAATGTGGACACGAGGTTCGAATGCATGATTATTGTTACTTGATTGTATGAATGTATCTAGTATGAGTCAGTGCATAATTCCTTGGAGTTTCTAGGTGAGACTTCAGGGTCGTGCTTCAGTGGTCGAGACGTAATTCCATGGCTCTTGATAGTGGGTGATCATGGTGGTGCCCCATCTATATAACTTGGTAAGGATTGCATCCTGACACTCTAAGGAGTCAGTTAGTCTCACTTAGAGCGGACTAACTCCTGTGCTGAGAGTAGCAGGAGGCCTGAAACTCATTAAGGGCCAACCTTGTGTGTGAGGGAATTGATTCATTGTAACACTTAGCTCGGGGGTGAGCAGCTCGGGGGTGAGCAGAGGTATCCACCACAAGTACAAGCATCTGTTGAATCCGACCAGGTTATATGTATCTGGATGAATCGAGTCGAGTCTTAGTGTATTGCTTTGAAAAGTCATAACATGATTAGATGATATATGTGTATTGGATTGTGGCGATGTATCTGATTGCATGATAAATATATTTTGGGCTCTAGCTTACCCTTCTGTTGTTGTGTGTTCTGCTGTGTGGGTTTCTCTTTTGCGATGATCATCAACTTGTTGATGTGAGCAGATGCGAGGAACACCCGTGGTCAACCGGGAGGTGATGGTTTGCTGCTTAGTCGACTGGACTTGAGCTTCTACTTTATGTCTTTTGCTAGGGCTATGGCCCATGTATTATTTGTTTGTACTGTGTTTCCTGTTACTTTAGACCTCGTATTTTATCTTGTTTGACATCGTGGTATGCCTTGACGTTTCCTTTTTCATAACTCTTGGATATCTTTAAGGAGTGAATTCCTACTCCGCATCTCTACTCATTATCATTTCGTGTGACGTGTCACTGAAGTAAGTTTATTTATAAAAAATGGGACGTTACATCAGTAACATTACAACAATATTATCACCTACTAATATAATATCACGCATATTTAAAAAATGCATACACAGGCGCTATTGTCCTATGTTTACCCTAGTATATATATATATACATAATATATATATATATATATATATATATATATATATATATATCAATTAAATCAGTTTTAGTATGTTAGCATTTTCGTGATTTTGAAAATATAACAGATATACAAAATATTCTATACGGAGAAATTTTTCTTTTAGCTTATTAATGTATATAACAAAATATTAACCATATGTATATTTTAATTTTCTAAATTTAAACAATAATTAAATATATTTTGATCTATATATAAATATTTATTTTAATATAAAAGATTTCCCAAAATCTATAATTTAAATAATATTAAATAAATGTTCTGAACATAATATTTACAAACTATTTTTTAAATATGATAGATAGTCAAAACGCAACATTCATTATACATATATTCATTATATCAGTAAATAATACATAAATTATTAATATCTTTATATTAAAATATATTTTACTAATAGATATTTCTTATAGTAGAAAATAATAAATAAATTATTAATACTTTTTACTAAAATATATTTTATTACTAAATATTTTCTTTTAAAAGTAAGAAAATGTAGCAATTCTTTTTTCTATAAATTCATATTTAGCTTTCATGAGACATTGCAAGTGAGATCTCATTTTGCATACAAATTTGAGATTTTGGGTGAGGATTTAGAGAAGAGTTATGGGGAAATTTGAAATAAAAATTATTGGAGTTATAATGACAGTTATGATTCTAACAAGTTTTTCTGAAGCTAATTTTTGGTGCAATGTGAAGTGTAAAATAAAATGTGAAGAACAACCATTTCCTGAAGTATATGATAAATGTATGAGGGATTGTAAATCAAGCTGTAGTAAACTATCCTCTCATCCTGT